>Ga0116171_10000075_pt1 | contig 95346 bp, 70 predicted proteins | sample AD_JPNHW2_MetaG_FD_89798 | JGI IMG/M metagenome (GOLD analysis project Ga0116171, IMG submission 89798) | Active sludge microbial communities of municipal wastewater-treating anaerobic digesters from Japan - AD_JPNHW2_MetaG | ecosystem: Engineered > Bioreactor > Anaerobic > Digestate | place...
GATAGCCCCTATTATCAGAAAGTTCAAGCTGTGTATAATAGGTATGATGTTGATTATGCCGATATCAAATGGGCGAATATGTCGGATGATATGGTATATAATAAACTGTGGACGGATGAATCCGATCCCGGAGTTATTATCTTCGGGAAGCGAAAGATTTAATAATATAAGTAGCGTTGTGTACGATATTCTGATATTTTGACACTAAACTATGTTGTGTAAGGTGAAAAATGCGAATAGGATTTGACGCGAGAATGATAAATCATCCGGGTATCGGACGATATATACGGTGTCTTTTACCCGAAATGTTCAAGTTGTCTCCGGACGATGAGTTTATTCTTTTGGGTAACCCGGTGGATCTTATAGCTTTTTCCGCCTATGAGAACGTGAACGTCCGGGAATGGAAAGCCCCGATTTATTCAGCGTTGGAGCAGTTTATCCTGCCGCATCTTACGAAAGATATAGATCTTTTGCATGTGCCCCATTTTAATATCCCTATGAGCTACAGGGGGAAACTTGTTGTGACGATCCATGATCTGATATATATGATTTTCCCTGATTCGTTATCGTCTCCGGTGGCCAGGTGGTATGCTCGGTTTCTTATCAGTTCCGCTGTAGAAAAGTCGGAACGTATAATAGCGGTTTCGGAACATACGAAGAAAGATATAAAAAAGATTTTCGGTCCCGAACAGGAGAAAAAGATCGACGTTGTGTATGAAGCGGCCAGCAGCATTTTTAGAAGGGTCGAGGATAAAGCGCGAATCGCCGACGTGATATGCAGATATCGGCTTTCAGAACAGATAATTTTATATGTGGGGAGTATAAAACCGCATAAAAATGTCAGTACCCTTATAGAAGTTTTTAATTTGCTTAAAAGTTGGGGCGTTCCGCATCAGCTTGTTATATGCGGTAAGTGGGATAAAAAAGAAGACAGACTGAAATTTATTTTGAGCGACAGGAATATCAGATACCTCGGAGAAGTTCCGACCGAGGATCTGATCGCCCTTTATAGTATGGCGGATATTCTTGTGCACTTGTCTCTTTATGAGGGATTCGGTCTTACGGTACTTGAGGCAATGCAGTGTGGAACCCCGGTTGTAGTGTCAGAGGTATCGGCGCTTTCCGAAGTCGCCGGAGATGCGGCCTATGCCGTGCATCCGAAAAATGTGGATAATATCGCTGACACGATATATAACGTTTTAATAAACAGAGAGCTTAGGGATAAAATGGCCGAGTTTGGCCTGAAACATGTGCGGAAGTTTTCATGGGAATTCGCCGCGAATCACACGTTGGAAACATATAGGAAGACTTTGGGAAACCAATAAAAGTGTCAAAGTGTCATGTATCATGCGTCAAGTATCATGACACATGATACAAAAGTGTAAAATAACCTTTGTATGACATATGACACTTGAAAAACAGATAGGTGGATCGGTGTTAATAAAAAATGCTAAAGTTGCAATAGTTCACGACTGGCTTACCGGGATGCGGGGCGGAGAGAAATGTCTGGAAGTGTTCTGCGAATTATTCCCATCGGCTACGGTGTTCACACTTGTGCATAAGAAAGACAGCATGTCTCGGGTCATAGAAAATATGAATATAAGGACGTCTTTTCTTCAGAATATACCAGGCGTATCCGAAAACTACCGCAATTTTTTACCGCTTTTTCCTTTCGCGATAGAGCGTTTTGATCTTTCGGGTTTTGATATCGTGATCACATCCAGCCATTGTGTGGCCAAAGGAGCCAGGTCTCCGGAAAAAGCCCTGAGGATCTGCTATTGCTATACTCCGGTGCGTTATGCATGGAAGTTCTTTGATGAATATTTCTCTTCCGTTAACCCCATAAAGAGGATTGTTATTGCCGCGATACTTAAAGGTATTAAAAAGTGGGATCTTAAGGCCAATAAAAGGATTGATTATTTTGTGGCTATATCGGATAATGTTAAACAGCGGATAAAAGAGTATTATTTGAGAGATTCAGACATAATTTATCCGCCTGTAAATCCTAATAAAGAAAATAAGATTAATATTAATATCTCGCGACCGTTGCAACCGGCAGGAGAGGGGTATTTTCTTATTGTGTCGGCGCTAGTGCCGTATAAAAAGATCGATCTTGCTATCGAAGCTTTTAATAAAAGCGGTAGACGTCTAATAATTATAGGGAAAGGCAACGACGAAGAACGGCTTAGACGTATGGCGGGTCCTAATATCAGTTTTTTAGGATGGGCCAATGACGGCGAGTTGTATGAATACTATGCCGGGTGTAAAGCGTTGATATTTCCTGGTGAAGAGGATTTTGGGATTGTACCGTTGGAAGCAAATAGTTACGGTAAGGTGGTAATCGCTTATGCTAAAGGCGGGATCCTTGAAACAATGGTACCGTTCACCGGAAAAAATATAGAATGCGCCGGGTATCCGACTGCTGTTTTTTTTGATAGACAGACGGTTGAGGCGCTTAACGATGCGGTAGATGTTTTTGAACGAAATGTCGGGTGTTTTCTGGAAGATAAGATCAAGGCTAATGTTGGGCGTTTTTCGCGGGAGCGCTTCAAAAAAGAGGTCGCCGCGTATATCCTGGATAAATGGGAAGAGCGCGATAAAACGTTCAGCAAAGACGGTGAGCGGAACTGAAAAATGCGTATACGTAATGATGTGAGGCTTGGCTTAATACTTATGCTGGGGGATATGTTGGCTATAAATGCCGGCTTCTTGCTGTCGTATTGGGTCCGTTTTAATTCAGGATTGTTCAAAATAACATACGGGGTTCCCCATATACATGCGTATCTGGAGGCCCTTCCGATACTTACTCTGATATTCATTTTTATAATGAGATTTGAACATCTATATGCGATACGTGTACGGCTTTCGATAGTGGACGAATTTTTTCTTATAATGAAAGCCGATACGTTGAGCATCTTGCTTTTTATGGCGGGAACGTTCGTATATCGTGAATATTCGTTTTCACGAGGGATGCTCCTGATTTGCTGGATAGTTCTTCTTGTCTCTCTCGGTCTTTGGCGTTTTGCCGTGAATAGGGCGCGGTTTGTGGCTAGGAACAGATATATAGGCAAAAGACGGTTGATCGTGGTTGGTAACGGTGAGATGGCATGTCGTCTGGTCAGGCATATTACCGGTGATGCTCATTGGAACTATGAGGTAGTAGGTATCGTCAAAATAAATGGGAACGGAAATAGTCTTTCTGAGTGTGGGGTTCCAGTTCTCGGTGATTTTAAAGATATGGTACGGATATTGGATTCTGTGTCCGCGAATGAGATGATACTTACGGAATCGGAAATACCTCGTGACGAGATAATGAACATAATTTTTGAATGTGAAAAAAGAATGATCGAGTTCAGACTTGTGGCTGATATCCTTGGGATGATCACTTCCGAGGTTGATATGTGGACAATAGACGGTATTCCTCTGCTGGGGCTTAAAGAGACCCCGCTGGCGGAGGAATATAACCGTTTTATAAAAAGGACGGTCGATATAGTTGTTTCGGTGGGATTTATTTGTTTTTTTATGCCTGTTTTTATTGTTTTGGCTTTTCTTATTAAGATATCATCGCCGGGGCCGGTATTCTATATGCAGAAAAGGGTCGGTGAGGACGGAAAACGTTTTACGATGATAAAATTCCGGACGATGATAAACAACGCCGAAAAGGGAACTGGGCCTGTCTGGACAAAGGAAAATGATCCGAGAAGAACAGCTATCGGATGTTTTTTAAGGACTAGCAATCTTGATGAACTGCCGCAGCTTTTTAATGTGCTGAGGGGGGATATGAGTCTTGTCGGGCCGCGCCCGGAAAGACCTCATTTTGTCGGACAGTTTAAAGAGAATGTTCCGCGGTATATGGCCAGGCACAAAATAAAATCCGGAATGACGGGCTGGGCGCAGGTGAACGGTCTTAGAGGGGATACGTCTATAGAAGAACGCACAAAGTACGACCTTTATTATATTGAGAACTGGTCTATATGGTTTGATTTTAAAATAATGTTTATGTCGGCATTTGCGTTAAAAAATGCGTATTAAAAAATATGGATAAAAACAGAATAATTTCAGGATGCGATCATGCGATAGAATGGGGCTTTTATGTTCTTATCGTGGCGGCCGCGTTTTCGACTTCTCTTGTCGAATTGTCGGCCGGGGTGGTTATGTTGGGATGGATATTTAAAAAGCTATTAAAGTTCAGATTTGATGAATTTAAGATACCCGCGTTTTTTTTCTTGGGCGCGTTTGTTTTATGGTCTTTGCTTTCATGTTTTGACAGCTCATATCCCAAAGAAAGTTTTCGGGGTGTTTGTAAAGTTTTGGAATATGCGTTGCTTTTCATGTCGGTCGCGTTGGCGCTTGAGAATAAGAAAGTATGCGGCAGGTTCGCTAATATAATGTTGGTTGCTGTTTTTATCGTTTGCGTGGACGGATTTTATCAGTATTTCGCCGGAACGGATTTTTTGCGCGGCAGGGAACTTATACACGATGATTATATGCGTCGGGTGTCGGCATCCTTGATACATCCGAACGATTTCGGGGCGTATCTTGTTGTTGTGTGCATGATACTTGTTTCGACCATATTGTCTAACTGGAAAAACATCAAATACCGGGTAGTCGCCGCGGTTGTGCTGGCCATGGCTCTTTTGAACTTATTCTTAACTCAGTCTCGCGCGGCTTGGTTGTCTTTTGCCGTTGCCATGCTTTGCTACGGTTGGGTCCATGTGCGAAAAAGATTTGTAGTATTCATCATAGCGATAGTTGGAATATTGATTTTTATGCCGCAAACTGCAAAAGACCGAATGGTGAACACAATGAATTTTAAACTTGGCACTCCGTCCTGGGAACGGCTCAAATTGTGGCAGGCTACGGTAAGTATGATAAAGGATCGTCCTGTTCTGGGGATGGGCGTGAATACATATAGCCGCAATTTTCCGAAGTATAGACCGGCCGATTATCCGGACGTAAGGTACGCGCATAATTCATATTTGCAAATAGCGTCGGAGGTCGGGATCCCCGGTGTTTTGTTGTTTTTGGCTTTTCTTGTGTCCGCTTTTTATTCGGCATTCAAACGTTCTGATCTTTTCTCAGGATATCGTACGGACATTTCGTATGGTCTTTTGTGGGGGCTTGTCGGTTTTGCGATAGCTAGTATGTTCGATACGCATATGCAGTCCGTTAGTCTTGTGGCGTTCTTTCACGCTTTATTGGGATACTGTTTTTCACTTAATCGGCGGAAAGATGTTAAATGACCCAAAAAAAATAGTTCTGATACGCACGGATAGGATCGGGGAAGTCCTTTTATCAAGCGTAGCGATAAACTGTGTTAAGTCCGACTGTCCCGGGGCCGCTGTCACATTTGTTACGTCAGCTTATTCTAAAGATCTAATTGACGGCCGTGAGGATGTTGACGAAGTTTTGATCGTTGATACTTTCATGTCAAAAGGCTGGATAGTAAGGGCTATAAAACTCGCCGTGGAACTCAGACGACGGCATTTTGATCTGGCCGTTGTAATGAATGCGCATAAGATGCTTCACTTGGCCGTATTTCTGGCGGGGATCCCTCTGCGTGTAGGTTACGGCAGAAAATGGGGATTTTTGCTAAATAAGACGATCGAGGACAGCCGGGATAAAGGGGAAAAACACGAAATTGAATATACGATGGATCTTATGAATGCAGTCGGCATAAATGTCCCTCCGGTAGCGCCGTGTTTAACCGTCAAAAAAGAGAAAAAGAAAAAAGTTGAGGAAATGCTGAGGAACTCCGGAATAGATATGATGGCGCCGATTATTGCGGTGCATCCGTCAAGCAGTAACCCAGGTAAATTGTGGCCGTGGAAAAAATACGCGGAACTTATAAAAATGATCAAGAGTGAGATGAAGGCCGATGTTGTGATCATAGGTGACCGCGAGAGCGCGTTACTTGCTGACGATATCATTGCGATGTCCGGCGTGAGATCGGTGGGGAATTTTTGCGGCAAAATGGATCTCAAAGAATTAGCGGCGTTTTTAAGCATGTGCGCCTTATTTGTGGGGAACGATACAGGCCCTATGCATATGGCTGCCGCGGCCGGGATACCCGTCATAGCGATCTTTGGGAGGAACGTTCCGGGAGTAGGGCCCAAACGATGGCGGCCATGGGGCGTACGGCATGTGGTTTTTCACGAAGAACACGAATGCGCCATATGTCTTGACGGTGATTGTCCTTTTGATCACAGATGCCTCGCGGATATACAGACGGAAAAAGTTTTTGAGGCGGTAAAGGATATTTTGAACAAAAAGTGATCCGATGAAAAAAATACTCATAGCGAATATTTTCGGGATAGGTGACGTGCTTTTTACGACGCCGCTTTTGGCGAATTTAAAAAAGGCGTTCCCGGACGCAGCCGTCGACTATATGTGTAACGCGAGGACGTGCCAGATACTGCGGAACGATCCTTTGATAAATAAGGTTTTTGTTTATGAAAAAGACGAGTACGCGGAGATGTGGAAAAGGAGTAAAACGGAATTTTTTAAAAGAATATTCGCGTCTTTGTCTGAAATTAAAGGAAATAGATATGATGCGGTTTTTGATTTTACTTTATCGAGGGAATTCAATGTTTTCTTTTTCGCGGCCGGGATAAAAAAACGCATAGGGTTTGATTATAAAAGGAGAGGGCTATTCCTTACGCATAAGATGCGGATCCCTTGCTTTGCCGGCAGGCATGTGATCGAGCATTATCTTGATCTTCTAAAATATGCAGGTGTGGATCCGGAGATCAGGAATATGCGGATATCGGTGAATAAGGCCGCGGAGGAGTGGGCGGATGCATATTTTGCCGCGCACGGGTTAGATGGAAAAAAAACAGTGGCTGTTATTCCCGGCGGCGGCGCGAGTTGGGGAGGACATGCCGGCAGAAAAAGGTGGGGATCGGATAAATTTGCCTGTGTCGCGGATGATCTTGTGCAAAATTCTTATCAGGTCGCGGTGTTTGGTGACGCTAAAGAAAAGGAAATATGTGACGAAGTTGTCGCCGTGATGCGGCATAAAGGGATACCGGTCGAGACCGGAATGGATATAAATAAATATATAGCGGTCCTTAATAAATGCCGGCTTGTTTTATGTAACGACGGAGGTCCTTTGCATATCGCCGTAGCTCTTGGAAAGAGCACGGTTTCTTTATTTGGTCCCGTGGACCCAAATGTATATGGTCCATATCCGTGGGACGGGAATCATGTTGTCGTTACCAAAGGCGGTCTTGAGTGCAGGCCTTGTTACAGTAATTTCAGGCTACCTCAATGTGACAAGGATATGATGTGCCTTAATGGGATAGATCCGGATCTTGTGGCCGAAGAAGTGAAAAGACTATTAAAAGTACATGCGGCGGGCAAATAATGTATATATCATTCCTGAATAAAATAATGAGATCGGCGCAGAAGAAACACGCGGGGCGGTTATTTTATTTTCCGAATAAAATATCGATAGAGCCGGGGAATATCTGCAATCTTAGATGTCCGCTTTGCCCGACGAATGATCCTGATAACGCGGATATAAAAAAAGGGATGATGTCTCTCGGCGATTTTAAGATCATATTCGATAAGATCAGTCCATTCGTAAAGACCATAGATCTTTTTAACTGGGGCGAACCGTTTTTAAATAAGGAAATAGGAGATATGGTCCGTTATGCGCGGGAGAGAAAACCCGGGATACGTGTTTTTATAGACAGTAATTTAAATATTATTAATGACGGACAAATCGACGCTATCGTGCGGTATGGTCTTGACGTGCTGAAGGTTTCTTGCGACGGAGTGAGCCAGGCGGTATATGAAAAATACCGGCGTGGTGGGAATGTGAACGATGTTCTGGAAAATATAAAGAGGATCATTCGAAAGAAGGAAGAACTTAAAATTGATAAGCCCCGGATCATATGGAAATATCTTGTGTTCAAACACAATATACATGAAGTCAATGAGGCGCGCCGCATGGCCGGAGAACTTGGGATAGACCTTGAGGCGAGCGGAATGAGGATAAACTGCGGGAAAGAGATATTCGAGACCGTGGAGGAATCAGTGAGCCGTGACGCCGAATGGATCCCGTCCGGTACGGAATATGATAATTATAAGGATCTTGGAAAGAAAAAAGATACTTGTGAAAAACCGTGGAAGACAATGACGATAAATTGGGACGGTAGCGTAACCCCGTGCGGCGCCATTTATGACTGTGAAAAATATAATTTTGGGAATTTGATAAAAGAGAGCTTCGACGCTGTTTGGAACGGAAAGATGTCCCGGACGGCCAGAGGCGTTATCGCGGATAAATGTGACGCGCCTGGGACTATCTGTTCTATATGTAAAAAGAACGGGTATCAATTTTTTTGAGTTGCGGATGTGTGAGCAAAGAGTTCTGGGAGATTTGTTGAAGATGGCGTGCGGAAATCCGAGCATTGGAGAGAAAAGGCCACAATAGATAAAAGTAAATTACGCATCTACGCGAGGCAAACGCCGGGAGAATAAAAATAACAGGACTTTTCTCGAAACGCGCAGGATAACGCACGCCATCTAAGAGGTTGACACAACTATTCATAGTGGGACGACGGGGTTGAGAAATTTAAGAGAAAGAGGATGAAATATGGTAGCAGATGGCAAATTTCCCTTATCGGTGGTGATAATCACCAAGAACGAGGAAAAACGTATCAAGGATTGTATCGAAAGTGTTAAATGGGCCGCTGAAATAATTGTTCTCGATGATTTCAGCAGGGACAGGACGGTCGATATCGCTAAGGAGCTTGGGGCGAAGGTTTATCAGAAGCAATGGACGAACGAAGGGGCCCACAGGAATTATGCGTATTCTCTCGCGACTAACGATTGGATACTCAGCCTTGACGCGGATGAGCGCGTTACACCGGAACTGAAAGAGGAGATTGTTAGTACGCTGCAAAACGGCACGGATTGTAACGGTTTTGCTATCCCGAGAAAAAATTTTATAGGCACATATTGGCTTCAGTATGGCGGATGGTATCCGAGCGCCCAGCTTCGTCTTTTCAGGCGCGGTGAGTTCAAGTATGAGGAAGTTGATGTTCATCCGCGCGCTTTCATGAAGGATCCGAGGGGAAATCTGAAAAATCCGATGCTTCATTATAGCTACAGGGACCTGGAAGATTTTGTGGCAAAGACCGACAATATGACATCGCGCGAATGCGCGAAATGGATAGAGACGAAAGCCGAGATGCCTTTCGGCCGGGCGCTCAGGAGAAGCTTAGACAGGTTTTTCAGGGCGTATGGCCGAAAGCAGGGCAAGAAAGACGGGATGTACGGTTATATCGTGGCGATACTCGGCGGGTTTTACCAGTTTTTGAGTTATGCTAAATATTGGGAGAGAAAGCTTGGTGCCGCGTATCCTTATGATAATAAGTTGAAGGAACCTTTTGAGAAAATAGGCGCGAAGGATTGCGATAAGGAAAGAAAAAAATTATCCGTCGTCATACTGACCAAGAACGAAGAAGATAAGATTGCACATTGTCTGGCTACGCTTACATGGGCCGATGAAGTCGTACTTGTGGACGGTTTCAGTACCGATCTCACAGCTGAGATAGCCGAGAAATTCGGGGCGAAAGTGGTTCCACATAAATTCGAAGGGGATTTCGGTCTTGAAAGGAATATCGGTATAGAAAATTCATCGGGGGACTGGGTGCTACAGCTTGACGCCGATGAAATGATGACCGCGGGTTTCAAGAAGAGGATCCTGTCTATCTTAAAAAAAGATGAAGGTTATGTGGCGTATAAATTTATAAGGAAAAATTCTTTTCTCGGAAGATTCATGCGATATGGCGGATGGTATCATTATTCGCATCATTTTTTCAAAAAAGGGTTTGCGCATTACGACGGCAGGGTGCACCATCAGCTTATCGTTGACGGCAAGCTTGGGGTTATTAAGGACGAACTTGAGCATTATCCGTTCCAGAGCATCGCGCAACTTGTTTCCAGACAGAATAGATACACGACCATAGAAGCCAGAGAGCTTATGGAACTTCGCGGGACGGTCAGCGATAAGGAATTCGCGTATAACATAAAAACTAAACCGCTGAAACTTTTCTGGAAGTTCTATGTTAAAAAGCAGGGATTCCGGGAAGGGATGCACGGGTTTATCTTTTCGGTATTATTTGCCTGGGTGCATTTTATAAAATGGGCGAAGTATTGGGAAATGGCGCACGGAAAAGAGCAGTGAGCTAAAGAGGTTGTTTTTGGGAAAAAATAAAGTTGTTTGAGGCGCCGGGCCGGGGTGTTCGAGCACTGGAGCGATTTTGAGGCAATAGATAAAAATAAATTACGCGTCAGCGCGAGTCGAACGCCGGGAGTATAAAAATAACACGAAAAATCGCGAAGCGCGCAGAATGCCCCGGCCCGGCGCGTGGCTAAAAAGTATTTTTAATGGGACAAGGATATGAGCGAGAAAGATAAAACGTGCGACATAGTGTTGTTGAGTTATGAGAACCCGGATCTTTTGGAGAAATGCGTAGTGAGTGTTCTTCATAATACGGATGTTCCGTCGCGTCTTATTATTGTCGATAACGCGAGTCGTAACGAGCGCGTGAAAAAATACATAAGTGATCTGGCGGGGAATGATGTTGTTTCTATCGAAAAAGTGTTTTGCGACAGGAATTATGGATTCGCCGGAGGTATAAATAGAGGGATGCGGCTTTCGACATCCTCTTTTGTGTGCATACTGAACAATGATTGTATCGTGACGAAGTCATGGCTTTCGGAAATGATCAGTGTGGCCGTAAGTCAGAAAAATATCGGGCTTGTTAATCCGCAAAGCAGTACGTTCGGTTCTATCCCGTCTCCGGAAAAAGGGATCGAGAAGCACGCTGCCGAACTTTCATGCCGTAAAGGGAAATATACGGAGCTTGGACATGCGATAGGTTTCGCGTGCCTTATAAAACGCGAGGTGATAGACAAGATTGGATATCTGGACGAGATATTTGAAGGCGTGTGCTATGAGGATACGGATTACTCCATGAGGGTGTTAAAGGCCGGATATATTTCGGTCATCGCCGAAGGGGCGTATGTTTTTCATCTGGAGCAGGCTTCGCGTAAAAATCTTAAGAACAGGGATGAAATATACGCGCGTAATTTATCATTATTTACAGAGAGATGGGGAAAGATACTGCGGGTATTGTATCTGGATCAGGGGCTCGATATCACTCAGACCGAATTTTTAAGAGAAGATTACGAGATGATGAGAGCGCTGTCCCGGCAAAGGGCTTTTGTGGATATGTGGGTCAAAGACAGTAAAAAACTGGTCACCCCTGGCGGCGCGTATGAATATCTTGGGGTTATACGCCATGCCGACGTTAATTTGAATGTGTTTTCGGACGCGTTTTACGGGATCCGTTTTCTGTGGAAAGTCCTTACAAAGAAGAAAAAGTATGACGCGGTTATTTTAAAGCAGGGTTTTTTATCCGGGATAGTTTCGTTTTTTGCGTTTACCGGTCGATATAAGGTCTTTATCCTGAACTACGATGATCGACTGATCGGGCCGGACGGAAAAATATTCGATCTTGTTGACGCCGTTGGATTAGCGGGGTATCTGAGGGGCGAATGATTAATTTTGGACTTGATAAAACGATCAAAGAGAAACTGCTGATAGTTTTTATATCGGCTTGGGTGATCATATGGGTGATATTTCTTATACGTCCGGATAAAAAGGGGCAGTATCCTCTTTTGTTCAAGTTGTATGCTGCGCGGGGTGAGGAAAGGATCAGAACCGCTTTTGGGGCAGATATGTACGATACGGTTATTTTTTGTAAAAACAATATGCGCCCTGGCGCCACATATCGTATGTATGGGTTCGAAAAATATTCTATTAACGAGGTTCGCGCCAGATATTTATTATGGCCGGCTAAATGTACCGGTGACGTTGAGCCTGATTATAAGATAGTTTTCGGAGGCGGGCTTGTGGACGAGAAAGGTTACCTGAGGACGGATATCCCTGCCGGTAAAGGGTATCTATTGAGGAAAGAGCGATCATGATGTTTTTGGTGGGAATAATATCTGTATTTGTTATGGGACTTGCCGTTGTTGCGATAATAGCCGCGGCAACCGGATATAGACCAAAATTTTTAGAAACGTTGGCGTTGTCTTTTTTTGCCGGTATGGGCGCGGTATCTCTTGCGTTGTTTTATTGTGGGCTTATAGGAGTGCGTTATTCCATGGGTGTGTGCGTTGCTTTATTTATATTCGCGTTCGTCTTGATGGTATTTGGGTTTAGCCGGGGTTATTTGCCGCGGAATGTTGTTGGGGCTTTAAGATCGGGACGGGGTCTAAAGACGGTTGAAAAAATATTTATAGCCGGTATTTTTATCCAGGTTTTGTGGGTGTGGTTCCTGGTCGTTCCGTCCCCGGTGGAATCCCATGACGCGGTTGCGAATTACGCGCTGAAAGCAAAGATGTTTTACTATGATAAAGGTATCTCGTCCGGTTTCTTTAGATCGCAGGAGGCGACGGTGGCTCATCCGGATTACCCGCTACTTTTGCCGCTTTCCATGACATGGATATATCAATTCACCGGGTTCAACGATGTGATCATAACCCGCATAATGCCGGTATTTTACATGTGTGCTCTTTTGCTTATCTATTCATTGTCGCGGGCTTTTTTTAGCAGAACTTATTCGTTGATGGCGTTATTTGTCATGGCTACCGTCCCGCAATTTTTTGACTACGCTACAATAATACATACCGATATTATCCTGTCGGTTTTTATAGGCTGCGGTTTTATGTATATGATGAAATATCTCTCCGGGCGACATGCGGGAGATATGGTTATTTCATCTGTTCTCATGGCGCTCGCGCTTTTTACGAAAAATGAAGCCGTACTTTTCTTTTTAATGTTCTTCGCTGTTCTTTCGATCGTTGGGGCGAGTACTCGGGCCTCGCGTTCGGTTATTAACTCGGCGCTAGTCGTAATATGCGTCATAGCAGGGCCGTGGTTCATAGTAAAACTATTTTTCGCCTCGGGGAATAACGATCTTGATATGGCGAAGATCACGCCGGGCAGGTTTTTTGAGAATATAAAATGTGTCCCGGCTGTTCTGGATATTTTTCAGCAGCAGGTATTTGGTCCGAAGAAATGGAATATTTTCTGGCCGCTTATTATCGGGAGCGTTATCCTTAAGTGGAAACAACTTTTTTCGGAGAGCATCAGATGTATGACTATGTTCATTGTTTTTTGCGCCTTGGGATATTTCGCGGCTTATTTATTCATGACTGGTAACGATTCGGTTTATTTTTACGCAAATACGACGATGTCGCGTTTTATGCTTCACTTTACCGTATTATGCGGTTTTTATGCGGCGATGCTCCTTAAAAACGATATTGAGCCGTGTCTGGAAAAGTGGCGGTGATTAATGAGAAAAAATATCATGGATAAATGTGTTTTTCTTGACAGGGACGGCGTGATAAATAAAGACGGTCACGGATGGACCGAATATAGTTATATCACGCGCCCGGAGGATTTTTATTTTTTGAATAATGTGTTCAAGGCATTGAAGAAGTTTAGGGATCATGGGTATAAGTGTGTAGTGATATCAAATCAGCAGGGTGTCGGCAAAGGATATTTCACCGAGAAGCAGCTCAAGGAAGTTACGGCATATATGATGGATAAAGTGGCGGAGAATGGCGGTATGATAGACCGCGCGTATTATTGTATCCACACGAAAGAAGAAAAATGTAACTGCCGTAAGCCTGATACCGGGCTTTTTCTTAGGGCTGAGAAGGACCTAAATATTCCGATCGTCTCAGGTGAATATTTTTTTGTGGGGGATACCGAACGGGATATGGAAGCCGGTAAAAAGGCCGGGCTCAGGACCGTTCTTGTCCTTTCCGGGAAGGCTAAGGCGGGGGACGAAGCGGAATGGGCGTTTAAACCGGAATTTGTCTGTGAGGATCTATTAGAGGCGTTCGATATCATAGAGAAAGAAGGGCAAAATAAATGAAAAAGATAATCATTATGTATTCAACGTCGGGACTTGGGCATAAATATACCGGAGAAGGCATATTGCAGGCTCTTCAGAAACGTGAAAAGGAGATAGACGTAAAATTCATTAATATCCTCGATTATGGGAATGGATTTTTTAAATTCCTTCATTTTAAATTTTATGTGACCTTGATGAAGTACGCTAAAAAACTGTGGGCGTTTCTGTATTATCTTTCGGATATGCCGGTGACTAGCACGATAATAAGGAAAACACTGCACGCGCTTGATAGTAAAAGCTGGCGCGGCCTTGAGGAACTTATGATAAAAGAAAAACCGGACGCGATAATAGCCACGCATTTTTTCCTGACCAGCATCGCGCATTCGATCAAATCCAATCCCGCGCTAAAGGTGAAACTGTATCTTATGGTTTCCGGGTTCGGCATGCATAATGTATGGTTTTCAAAAGATATCGATCATTTTTTTGTCGGTTCGGATGACGTGCAGAAAGATCTTATGAAGCGCGGGATACATTATGAGGATATCACCGTGACTGGGATGCCGACAAAAGACGCGTTCAAAGCGCAAGGGGATGTGGTGAAGCTTCGGGCCGAATTTGGTCTGGACGCTGAGAAAAAAACAGTTCTTCTTTTAAGCGGCGGTTACGGGGTCGCTCCGATAGAGTCTATTCTCGGGTCCCTGAGATTGGTGAAAGCGCCGATACAGGTTATCGCGATATGCGGATATAATGAGGACGCGTACGCTAATGTGAATAAAAATAAGGATAAATACGGTTTCCCTGTTAAGGCCTTCGGTTTTACGGATAAAGTACCGGAACTTATGTCGGTGTCGGATCTCATAATCACTAAAGCCGGAACATCCAGCATCACTCAGGCTATGGCGATGTGTCTGCCGATGATATTGTTCTCGTATGTTCCCGGGCATGAAACGCCCACGGTGGAATATTTGCTTGAAAGCGGCGTGGCGCTTGAAGCCAGGAATATGGGAGAGATCCCGGCGTTGGTGGATGATATCCTTCTTGATAAGGACCTGTATGACAAAATGAAAAAAGGGCTTGAGAAGATCAGGAAGCCGAACGCGGCCGATGAGATAGTCGATATAGTGTTGGAAGATCTAGACCTTGTTTAAGTATCGTTCCAAAAGGAGAAAAAATGAAAAAGGTGCTTATACTGTATTCTACCGGTGGGATGGGTCACAAAAAGGCCGCGATAGCTGTTTTTAAGGCGTTCCAGAAACGGGGAAATGCGGTAACGGCGCAGAATATCGATACGTTGGAATACGCGAATAAATTCTATAAATTTGTTTATAATGAACTTTATGTGTTTCTTATGACATCCGGTAAAATGCTTTGGGGTTTTTTATATTATCTTACGGATCTGGGTCCGGTCGACGCGTTCATGCGGCTTTTTAAAGGGAATACGGACATCAAGAATCTACCCGGCCTTGCCGAGATGATAACAAGAGAGAACCCGGACGCGATAGTGACCACGCATTTTGTACTCCCTTCGATATCCGAGATACTCAAGAAAAAAAACGATCTTTCGGCGAAGACATTTGTCGTTGTTACGGACTACGGTCCTCACGCGTTTTGGATCGCGAAAGACATTGATAGATATTTTATCGGCGCGGATGCCATGATGCCGGCTATGTTGAAAAAAGGAATACCGAAAGAAAAGATCACCGTGACGGGTATCCCGACCGTGGAAGAATTCACGCGCGAAATGAACTCCGCGGAATTAAGATCTAAATACGGTATACAGCCTGATCGAAAGACTATCTTTACGCTCAGCGGGGGTTTTGGTGTAGGGCCGACCGAAGAGATATTGAAAGAATTATGCGCGTGCAAAGAAAAGATACAGGTTATCGCCGTGTGTGGGCATAATAAGCAGGCGTACAGTAATATCGAGGCGATGCGTGATAAGTTGAATTATCCGGTGATACTTTTCGGTTTTACGGATAAGGTCGCCGAGCTTATGGCGGTGTCGGACCTTATGGTGACAAAAGCCGGTGGTATCAGCGTGACGGAGGCTTTGAATATGCGTCTTCCCATGATACTTTTTGAATCTATTCCGGGACAGGAAACGTGGAATGAAAAACTTTTAGTTGAGGCGGGCGCGGCCAGAAAAGCGGCGAGTATAAAAGAGATCCCTGCCCTGGCTAACGCGATACTTTCGTCCCCGGTAGTTTACGATTCTTTGAGGGCCGGGATAGAGAAGATTCGCAGACCGCGCGCGGCGGATGATATTGTTGATGCCGTGTTGAGGGATATTGCGTAGACAAATAGAAGTGCGAGGGATGTCATTGCAATGACATCCGTGTAGAGATTCGAAATTCGAGATTCGATTATACGGAATGGCAACATGGAACGAAAGGGATTATGAAAAAAGAGATAAAAAAAATATTGAACAGTGTGAAGGTGGCGGTCGAAACAGAGAGACTGTCGGGGATACAAGATATATGTTGTTGTGGGAAGATGTCAAAACGGCAGCTTTCCTGTGGGACCCCCTCTGGAAACTATCAACTCCAAAAGGGCACGGAGGCTCCCGGGATCGCTGTTAGGTCTCTGGACGGACTTAAAGAAGTTGTTTCCGCCTGCACGCGATGCGAATTATCCAAAACTAGGAAGAACGTTGTTTTTGGGGAAGGGAATGTTAAAGCTAAACTAATGTTCGTGGGAGAAGCTCCTGGCGCCGATGAAGACGAGCAGGCGAGGCCTTTTGTGGGGCGAGCGGGGCAGCTTCTTACAAAGATCATCGAGGCGATGGGGCTCAAGAGGGAGGATGTTTTTATCGCGAATATCCTTAAATGCCGGCCTCCGGCGAACAGAAATCCGATGCCTGGCGAGATTGCCGTATGCAGTCCGTATCTGCATAAACAGATAGAATTAATAAAACCGTCCGTGATATGTGCGCTTGGTAAGTTCTCGGCTCAGACTTTGCTCGCGACGGAAACGCCGATAACGGCGCTTCGTGGTAATTTTTATGAATATAGAGGAATAAAATTAATGCCGACTTATCATCCTGCGTATTTGTTACGGAATTCTTCCGGTAAAAAAGACGTGTGGGAAGATATGAAAAAAATAGCCAAAGAATTGGGCATAAAGATACCGGCTCAAAAATAAATATATGAAATATGTTGAGGTAGTCACATCATTGCCGATAGACCGTACGTTTCAGTACGCCGTTACCGGAAGGGAAAAGTTCCCGCCGGAGGTGGGAAAGCGTGTTTCTATCCCGTTCAGGGAAATGACGCGCATCGGTTATATCGTTGAAGTGGAAGACGAGCCAAAGGTCGCGGAACCTAAACCGGTCCTTGATATAATCGACGAGAAACCAGTGTTCACAAAAGAAGCGATAGAACTCGCTAAATGGATAAAGGAACGTTATTTTTGTTCATGGGGAGAAGCTCTTGAGGCGATGATACCGAGCGCAATGAAACATGGCAAAATATCCATGACGACACGGGTCTTGGAAGAAAAGGAGATAATCGCCGCGTCGAAACCGCATGTGCCGAACGCGGAACAGGAAGAAGTCCTGCGGAAAATAAATAAATGTATTGACGAAAAGAGGCACGAGGTTTTTCTTCTCCACGGTATAACCGGGAGCGGAAAAACCGAGGTTTATCTGCAGGCCATGGACAATGTCCTCTCCAAAGGAAAAACCGGGATCATGCTTGTGCCCGAGATCTCTCTTACTCCGCAGACCGTAGAGCGTTTTGTCTCAAGGTTCGGGGAGAGGATAGCAATATTTCATTCTAAAATGCTGGAAAGCGCGCGTTTCAATGAATGGGCGCGTATCAAAGACGGAAGGGCAAGAATAGTTGTAGGTCCGCGTTCGGCGGTTTTCAGCCCGTTCAACGATCTGGGACTCGTGGTGATAGACGAAGAGCATGAACCGAGCTATAAACAGGAGGATGTCCCGAGATATCACGCTCGCGAAGTTGCTATAGAACGTGCTCGCGTGGCCGGGGCCCCGGTCATTTTGGGCAGCGCTACACCGTCGCTCGAGTCTTTTCATAACGCCGTGAAAGGCGAATATCATCTTGTGGAGCTTACGCAGAGAATAAAAGATTACGAATTGCCACGCGTAAAAGTGGTGGATATGCGGATGGAGCTTGATACCCGGACCGGACGTGAAGTCATATCGCGCGTAATGTCTGAGGCGTTACGTGTTGATATCGAAAAAAAACATCAGCAGGCGATTGTTTTCCTGAACCGCCGCGGATTTTCTACGTTCGTGAACTGCAGAAAATGCGGGCATGTGATAAAATGCAAAAAATGCGATACGACCTTGGTGTATCATGAAGAAAAGAAAGAGTTGATATGTCATTATTGTAACGTACGCGTGCAACCTCTAAAAATGTGCCCCGAATGTAAAGCCGACAATCTTATGTATGGCGGAACCGGGACGCAGAAGATAGAGTCGGAACTGAAAAATCTTATGCCCAAGGCGCGGATAGCCCGTATGGACAGTGATTCCATGGCGAAGCGCGGTGCGCATGAACGTGTTCTGAAAGAATTCAAGGAACATAAACTTGATATAATCGTAGGGACACAGATGATAGCGAAAGGGCTGGATTTTCCGAAGGTGACGCTTGTGGGGGTTGTGTCGGCCGACGCGAATTTGAACCTGCCGGATTTCAGGTCCGGGGAACGGACGTTCGATCTTATCACGCAGGTAGCCGGCCGTGCGGGGAGAGGAGACCTTGATGGAGAGGTTGTCGTGCAGACGTATACGCCGGATAATTACGCTATAAGTTTTGCCGCGAAACATGATTATCACGGGTTTTATGATAGGGAGATAGAAGCCAGACGTCAGCTCGGTTTCCCGCCGTTCGTAAATTTAATAAAAATAACGTTGAGGTCACGGATAGAGGACCATGTGATAAAAAATGCCGAGAATTTGGCGCAAAGACTAATGAAAATGATTCCGGGCGTAGATCTTATAGGGCCGGCGCCTTCTCCGATGACGAAGTTAAGAGGATATTACAGGTGGAACGTAATAATCAGGACGAAGGATATATGGAAGATGAACGCAGACCTTAAAAAAGCGCTTTCTGGATTCAGGAAAAGCGCGGGGGTTTTTGTCGCGGTGGACGTGGATCCGATGAATATGTGATAAAGCAAGGTGGGCAAAATATGAAAATAATATTTTTTGGAACAGGCAAATTCGGGATACCGACGCTCAGAAAAATACTTAACGACCAAAAGTATCATGTTGAGTTGGTTGTAACGCAGCCCGATAGCAAAAAGGGCAGGGGAATGAACGTTGTCCCGACATATGTGAAGGCGTTCATCGAGCAGGCGTCCCCGGCTACGCCTGTTTCGCAGCCGGTCGATATTAAGGATCCGAGTTTCATCAAGGAGCTTAAAACGTTCAAGGCTGATGTTTTTGTCGTTGTCGATTATGGACAGATATTAAGGAAAGAGGTCTTGGCATCCCCGGCGAAATTTTGCATAAACCTACATCCGTCTCTTCTTCCAAAATACCGCGGCGCCGCGCCCGTTAATTGGGCGATCATGAACGGTGAGACGGAGACCGGTGTGACGGTGATAAAGATGGATGAAGGCATGGATTCAGGATCGATAATGGCGCAGGAAAAGATCCGGGTTTCCGACGATGAGAACGCGGAAAGGCTTTCAGAGAGACTGTCACAAAGCGGAGCGGATCTTATCATAAAAGTGCTTGGACAAATATCGGAAGGTAAAGAGAATTTTACGGAACAGGACGCGAAGCGGGTCTCTTTCGCGCCGCGTTTGAAAAAACAGGATGGCGAAATAGATTGGAAGGCCCCAGCGATAATGATATTTAGAAAAATTATCGCGTTACAGCCCTGGCCGGGGGCTTATACCAAGATCAATGGTAAGGCCTTGAGGGTCATCGAAGCGCGTGTTACGGCGTCTCAGGAAAATGTTCCGCCCGGAACCGTGATAAGCGAAGAAGAATTTATAGTAAAAGCCGGGGAGAACGCCATTATCCTCGATACGGTACAGCTTGAAGGTAAGAAAACAATGTCAAAATGGGAATTCCTGCGTGGGCATAAGTTGAACAAAGGTGTAGTTTTAGGCGCCTAATTTCTCTCCAATGTAAAACTCAGGCTGTATTTTAAGTCCATCCCAAGCTAAATCGCATGCCATGGTCTAGAGTGCCGAACCATGTTAACTTTAAAAAAGTTTACACTGCAATGTTGACATAAAAAGTAAATTTTTATAGAATTTACATAATAAACACAAATAGAATAGGAGAACAAAGATATGACAAAGCATTTCCTTTCTTCTAACCTGCCTAAAAAAACTGTATCTGTATTTGTGGTGTTGTCATTTTTGATCGGGCAAAGTTTATTTGGTAGTGAGGTTTTTGCCAGTGTTCCACAGCAAGATTGTCTGGCTGTACCGAATACCAGTGATGATATTGTACCTGATCAGAGCGCTGCCGTTCGTGAAGAGATAATCCATTATTTGGAACCAGGCGCGTTCGGGAAAGGTTCACCTTTGCAGGCGCTTGTAAAACATAACCTTCCGGTGTCTTCGTCAGCCGAAAAAATAAATGCCGCCAGAGAAATGCTTGCCGAGGCGACGGATATAGCGATACATAAAGTTTTTGAGAATGGAGACAGAGTGGCGGAATCGTATCGCCGGGTGTTAGCTATGGCTTTGGACAATCTTATAGACCTGGAAAGTCGAATTGAAAAAGATACTTATATTTTTGATGCTGTTGTGACCGGACCGAATGATTATCTTTTTGATTTCAATCTTCTTCCATATGAGACATGTTATGGGTTTTCGTTCGAAATTGTTGATTATCTGTATCGAAGATCGCCTGAACGGCTTGCGGAGTATGTATTCCGAAAAAGTTTACCTGAACATTATCGGGAAAAAAACCAGGCGGCTGATGTGGCTGGGCAAAATTCAGATATTGAGGAAGACAAACGCCTTTATTATGAAAAGATGTGTAATGTTGTTTTGGTGGATATATTTGGGTTGAACGAAGGGGCCGGTTTCCGCTCGGATCTGCATGGTTTTTATGAAAGCATAATGTCCGGGACAAAAGAAAATGGACAGGTATGGTTGACCCCGGATGAAGCGACGGGATATCTTAACGATCTTCCGAATATAGGGAGTTTTGAGAAACTTAAGAAGTTTTACCACATGGCCGAAAAGGAAAAAATATCTTACACGGAATTTCTCTCGCAACTCGCCCCGGAGCTGGGTGTAATGGCGGATATCCTGAGCCGGACAAAACCGCATGATGAACTTAACGCGCTTCTTGAAAAGGGGCAGAACATAACCATAGAACAGCTGGATATACTTCGAAGTGCGGGCGAATTCGCGCTTCAGTTCATGGCGGAAAAGCAAGGTGTTGATAATAAAGAACGACTGAAACAGATAAAAGAAACGTTTGTAAAATATCCCGAGCTGTCAAAGTATTTCATATCATATTTTGAGACAAAATTCGATCCGGAAAAAGATCTTAATGCTCGCGGTGAAGCCGCCGGGGCGATAAGGGATGAAATGGTCAAATTGATGGATCAGGCGGGGATAAATTCTGAAGATATGCAGGTGTTCTATACGACGCTCGCCATGATGGTCTCGACTGTCAGAACGAATTATTATGTCCCAAAAAGAACAGAACTTACTTTTAGGATAGAGCCCCGTACTTTGGTGCTGGTTGACAGGAGTAAAGCGCTTATCAGGACGCCGCCTACCGCCATAATATGGGTGCATGTCCCGTATGGTGTATATGGTGCCCATTCGCGGTATAGCAATGTCGCGCGCGGTGGATTAAGATTTTTAAGGCCGGAACGTACTCAATTACGCAATAAAGTGCTTTCTGAATGCGTCGCGTTGTCGTTCACGCAGCATAAAAAACATATGGATATACCCGAAGGCGGCTCTAAAGGGGCTTTTATTTGCGAGGAAGGATTGAACCCTGTCGCCGCGTCGGTAGGATATGTTGATGGTTTGATAGAGTGCATGATGCCGAATAAAAGGATAGTGGTCGGGGCCGGAGCGTCTGCCGTTGATCCGTTGGAATTAGGGCCGGATGAGGGAACGGCTGAGTTGGCAAATCTGATAACGGTACGCGCATGGATGCTTGGGCTTAGCGATTGGCGGCTTTTAATGACCGGTAAGGCAGACGTTCTTTTCGGGGTTTCTCATATGAAAAACGATCTGCTGGATCCGCCGGAATCAGGGAACAGGGTAACGTCGCAGGGTGTTATCACGCATGCCGTGGAAATGGCGAGATATTTAAGGGATAAAGGTGTTATAACATCCAAAGAAAATGAGCCGATCTTTTTTTCGATGACCGGAGGTCTGGATGGGGATGTCGGCAGCGGTAATGTGGAACGGCTTATGCATCACTACGGTGAAAATGCCAGGATACGGTCGCTGGTCGATATTTCAGGAGTGATGTTCGATCCGGAAGGGTTAGATCATCAGGCGCTTTACGAGATGTATAACAAAGGGATGCGTGCGGCAAGTTTTCCAAAAGAGAAATTGCATGAAGGAGGTTTTGTGGCGCGGGCTGTATCCGGTCCGGCAGAGGATAATTATATAGAGCTTGGTGAGGCGTCGCTTAAATACATGAATGCGCGTGCTCTCGATCCTAAAACTTTGGAAGAGCTTGGCATTGACAAAATATATAAAAAACAAGCAGGGCTTAAAGAGGATGAGCCGCTTATAACGGTGCTTGAGAGGGGCGTGAACGGGGTTCCTGTCAGAATAAAAGTTCATGGCGTTTTTCTGCGGGACGCGCTTTTCTTTCTGACAAAAGCGGATATGTTGGTGCCCGGCGGTGGGGTTAAAGACGCGATAAACGAAAAAAATTGGAAGCTTTTTATCGATGAGAATGATTCCCCGGTGACAAAAAGTATAGTTTATGGGGCTAACGTGTTTATGGAAAAAAGCGCCGGAGATAATTTGGAAAAGTTGGGAGTTGTGATCGAACCGGATGAGAAAGCTAATTCCGTCGGCGTTGAAATTTCCAGTCGCCAGGAGATAGATTCTAACCTTTTGTTCAGAGAATCTGAGCTGACAATCGATATTAAAAAAGAGTATTTTAGGCAAGTCCTCGCGAAATGTATCGCGAACGCGAAGGAAAAATTCTGGGCATTGAGGATTGAGGCGGAAAAACAGCCGGATGTCCCGGTGGTGACCGGTATTTCGTCAAAGATGTCAGCCGAAGTGATAAGGCTTACGGAATCGATATTGAACTCGCCTTTGGTCGGAGAAAGAAAAGGAGATTATTCTCCTAAAGTATTATCCTATCTGAAAGAATATTTTCCAGATCTGTCACAGGTAGATAAAGGATATTCCACTACGATAGACCGTGTGTTTGATCGTATGCCGTCCGATCGCATAAAAGCGATAGTTGCGAAGATGATAGCGAAAGATGTTGTAATGTATCTCGGTATCGATGGTATTGCCGAGGCGTGTTCCAGGGCTAAGGCCGAAGAGTTAAAGGTCATTGAGGTGTTTCTTGAATATGCTCACGTTAACGGGCTTCATAAAAAAACCAAAGAAATAGTGGATAATAAGGAAGGCTTAAGCCCGTCTGAACAGATGTCAAAGCTTAGGGCCGTTCGAGAAGAGACCATGAATAGGGTTTACGCCCTTTTCTCGGACAAAGGCGAGAGTGATATTATTAAGTATGGAAGAGATGCTGAAACGGAGCGTGTCATAAACGGGATTATTAAAGATGTCCCACTGAGGGCAAGGATATTTCTGGTCCATCTCGCGCGGGTAACGAAAAATAGTGACACATACCATTATCTGGGGATAGAGACCGGATCGGATAGCCATCGAGAGGCAGTGCTGTCGTCTACAGTATACAAGGCATTGAAGAAACTTCAAGACGCGCGGGATGAAAATGGTGAATTGATGTTCCCAAAGTTGATCGTCGAGATAGGGACAAGCGATGTGTTGGTGAGAAATATCGGTGAACGTATGGACAAGGGCGAATTGAGCTCGGAGCAGGTCTTTATAAGCGCCTTGAGATCAAGCGTGGAGCATGCCGCATTTAAGAGCATTGAGGGAAGCGCTTGGATAGCGGCGATTGATGATTCAACCGGCATGAATTATATACCGGTCGTTGAGGCGGCTATTATCAATATGATGGCATATAGAGGCGCTGGATTGGCGCAGATAAAGAAGATCTATGACTCTATATCTAAAGAGCCTAAGACAATACAAGAACTTGAAGATATGATAACAAAACGCGTGATATCCATTATCCCTAAAAGTGTTCCGATCAATTATGATGTGATGCGCGACATTTGTGATCTTATGGCTAAACAGATCGATTCGGCCGCGTAATATCCGCCAGTCAGGTATGGTATTTTATGCCCCATGGCCCGGTATTTTTCTGTTGCATATTCAGGAACAGAAGTATATAATTTGACTCTGTGTTGGTTCATTCCATACAAGCTTTGGGTGGTTTCTTTATAGCGTTTGTTCTAAATCAAGGAGGAGTAAAATGGCTATTAAGGTAGGTATCAACGGTTTCGGAAGAATTGGTCGTCTTGTATTCCAGGCGATATGCGATCAGGGCCTTCTCGGTAAAGAGATAGATGTGGTCGCTGTTGTGGATATTTCCACGGACGCGAAATATTTCGCGTATCAGCTCAGATATGACTCTATTCACGGTAAATTCAAACATGAGGTCACTACGGCGAAGAGTGACGCTTCCAAAGAGGAAGACGACATGATCGTCGTTAACGGTCACAAGATCAAATGCGTTATGGCTACAAAAAATCCGAGTGAACTCCCATGGAAGGCGCTTGGGGTGGAATATGTTATCGAGTCGACCGGTCTTTTTACGGACAGCGAAAAGGCCAAAGGCCATCTCGAAGCCGGCGCCAAGAAAGTCATTATATCCGCACCGGGTAAGGGCGAGGTTAAAACTATAGTTATGGGAGTTAATGAGCAGGAATATGACGCTCAGAAGCATAACATCGTAAGCAACGCGTCATGTACGACGAACTGTTTGGCTCCGCTTGTGCATGTCATAGTTAAGGAAGGTATCGGCATCGAAACAGGCCTCATGACGACGATACACGCTATGACGGCCACGCAGAAAACGGTTGATGGCCCTTCTAAGAAAGACTGGAGAGGCGGCCGCGCGGCTTCGATCAATATCATACCTTCTACGACCGGTGCCGCTAAAGCGGTAGGCGAGGTTCTTCCGGTCACTAAGGGTAAACTTACCGGTATGTCTTTCCGTATACCTACGGCCGATGTTTCGGTAGTTGACCTTACGTTCAGGGCTAACCGCGATACGTCGATCGAAGAGATCGACGGTCTTTTGAAAAAGGCTTCCGAGACGTATCTCAAAGGGTATCTCGGATACTCCAAAGAAGAACTCGTATCGACCGATTTCATACACGATTGCCGTTCGTCGATATACGATTCACTCGCTACGCTTCAGAACAATTTGAAGGGCGAGAAGAGATTCTTCAAGATCGTGTCATGGTACGATAATGAGTGGGGTTATTCTAACAGGGTCGTTGATCTCGTGCGATTCATGGTGAAAAAGGGTTAATAGCCTGTAAAATAGGGTGTTTGAAGGGGCGGTTCATCGGGAACCGCCCCTTTTTATTTAGTGGTCGGTTATTTTCGGATTTGTGGTCAGCTTGCAGTATAAAGTCCGAACGGTAAGATCCCTTCCCCCAAAATTTTTTAACGTATTTTTTATCGCTTTTCAGGGGGCATGCAAAAACTCGCCCCCCATGTGTTCCTATATCCGTCGGGGCTCAGACATTTGCATGCCTGTTTCCCTGAAAAGCTCAAAAAATACTAAAATTTTGAAGGGGCCCCTTGGATCTTGCCGTTTGGACTTTATTCCGCACCAGAACCCCCCAAACTCCGGTTGGGGGGTGAATAGGGATGCCGAACACATGGTGTTCGATGCGGGATTCCGCAATAAAAAGGAACTGCAGATTCCTGTTCGAGGGGCTCCATGATATGCGATGAGGTGGGGAGAAGGTTCAATTTTGAAGTGAATACGATTTTCCCAAGAATTTTTTGACAATTTTGGGAACCCTTGGAATGGAAATGACAAGGGCGGCGAGGACTGTTTGAGGTTTAACGGGGTATGTGTTCTGCTAAAGAACATATATCCCGTTAAACCGAGTTCCGCAGACGCCAAAATTGGCGAGAAATTCTTGGGAAAAGAAAATCGTCTGAACGAAAAAATTGAACCTTCTCCCCATTCGGCGGAAGAAAAGGCAAAATGGACAAAAGGGGGGGGACTATGGGCAAAAAACCTTTGCCTAAAGGGCGGAAGTATGCTATAAATATTGACCTACGCAAGGGGCTTTTTCTGTGTAAAAACATTGCATAGCCCTATAATAATGGAGGGGGAAACATGAAGAAAACCGTTAAAGATGTGCAGATCAAGGGTAAAAGAGTGTTGATGCGCGTTGATTTCAACGTGCCTCTCGACGAAAAGAGAAATATAACGGATGACAGCCGTATAACGGCCGCTCTTCCGACGATAGAATACGTGCTCCAGAACGGTGGAAAACTTATATTGATGAGCCATCTCGGTCGTCCGGACGGGGAAGTTATGATGGAATATTCCATGGCCCCTGTCGCCGAAAGACTTTCCGAGCTTCTCAAACTGAACGTCAAGAAACTTGATGATTGCGTGGGAGAAGACGTTGAAGAAGCTGTAAGGCAGATGAAGGCAGGAGAAGTGGTTCTCCTTGAAAACCTGAGGTTCCATAAGGGCGAGACAAAGAACGACCCGGTTTTCGCGAAACAGCTAGCTTCTTTAGGCGACGTATTCGTTATGGATGCGTTCGGTACTTGCCACAGGGCGCATGCTTCTACCGAAGGTGTTACAAAATACCTTCCGAGCGTCGCGGGATTCCTGGTCGGCAAGGAAATAGAATATTTCGAAAAAGTCACGAAGAATCCAGAAAAGCCGTTCACCTTGATACTGGGCGGCGCGAAAGTTTCGGATAAGATCCCGGTCATTGAGAATATGCTGAAGAGAGTGGATTTTTTGCTTATCGGCGGCGCGATGGCATACACGTTTCTTAAGTCCAGAATGAAGGGCATAGGAAATTCCAAGGTGGAAGATAAAATGCTTCCTACCGTTAATAAGATATTCGAGCTTGCCAGTGTGAATAAAGTCGGTATTTTCCTTCCGAAAGATCATGTTGTCGTGAAAGAGGTCAAAGAAGGAACAAAGAGCAAGGTTGTTACAGAGCATATTCCGGATGGCTGGATAGGCCTTGATATCGGTCCCGAGACGATAAAAAGTTTTAAGTCTGTTCTTGAAGATTCCAAAACTATCGTTTGGAACGGTCCGATGGGGCTATTTGAAATGAAGCCGTTCGATGAAGGTACGAATGAATTGGCGAAATGCATGGCTAAACTTAAAGCCACTACCGTGATAGGCGGAGGCGATACGGCGGCCGCGGTAAATGAACTCGGGCTCGGCGATAAGATGTCGCATGTTTCGACCGGCGGCGGAGCTTCTCTGGAATATCTTGAAGGAAAGATCCTTCCGGGTATAGCGGCTTTGAACGATAAATAATTTAAGAAAAGATCGAGAGGAACATAAAATGAGAAAACCTGTAATATCCGGGAATTGGAAAATGTATAACGATATACCCGCGGCGGTAAGCCTTGTGGAAGGAATAAAGAAAGGCGTGACAGGAGTGAATAACGTAGAGATGATAGTTATTCCGCCTTATATCGATATCGCGTGTGTAAAAGAAGCCGTAAAAGGGAGCATGATAGGTTTCGGGGCGCAGAATCTACATTGGGAAGAGGAAGGCGCTTTTACGGGAGAGATCTCGGCGAAAATGCTGAAAAGCGCGGGATGCCAGTATGTGGTGATTGGGCACTCCGAAAGAAGAAAATATTTCGGTGAAACGGATGAAACCGTGAACCGTAAAGTTAAAGCGGCCATTCAACACGGCATCATACCTATAATGTGTGTCGGGGAAACTCTTGAGGAAAGAGAATCCGGTAAAACGATGAATGTGGTCAAACAGCAGGTAGAAGGCGGGCTAAAAGGGTTAGACGCTGATTTTCTTAAAACGTTGATCATTGCGTACGAACCTGTATGGGCGATTGGAACGGGAAAGACGGCAACTCCGGCCCAGGCGCAGGAAGTTCATGCTATGATAAGAAAACTGTTAGCTGCGCTGTATTCCGCGGGATTTTCCGCCGCATGCAGGATACTTTACGGCGGCAGTGTGAAACCTGATAACGTTGAATCGCTCATGAAAGAAGAAGATATAGACGGAGGATTGATCGGCGGAGCGAGTCTTAAAGCCGATAGTTTTATAGACATGGTAAAGACCACGTCAAAATTGTACGCAAACAAGTGAGGATAAAGAAAAATGTATTATGTTCTGATAGCGATCCATGTTGTGGTTTGTATATTTCTGATTGCCGTTATTCTTCTCCAGGCGGGAAGAGGCGGCGGGCTTAACGAGGCTTTTGGCGGTGCTACCGAATCTATTCTTGGTACGCAGGCTCCGAATATGCTGAAGAAAGCTACCGAGATAGGAGCGATATTATTCATGGTTATATCGCTGCTTCTGGCTATAATGACTGCTCGAAGCGGTAAGTCGCTGTTCCAGCAGATGGGTGTTCCCGTATTGCCGCAGATGCCGGTTTCGGCTCCGGCGGCCGCGGGTTCGCAGCCGGCGCAATCGTCATCGGCCGGTCAGACACAGGCGGCTCCTGTACAACAGGCCGTACAGCAAGTCCCGGCGCCGGTTCAGGCTCCGGTTAAAGCCGCCCAACAGGCTCAGGCCCCGGTGGAGAATAAGTAAAGAACATAGACCTAATATGGTTTTATGTAAAAATATAAAGATAATAAAACGACCGTTGTTTGCTCTGCAGACAGCGGTCGTTTTATTGTTAGTATCCTGTTCGCCGTTATATTCCCAGGAGAAAGAAGATGCTATCCCGCGAGACGCGTATGTTATTTCCAGTATAGGTGACGCGCGGGTTCTCCTCCCGATGCTTGCCGATGACGCTACATCGGCCGGCATATGCGGTCTTATTTATAACGGCTTAACAAAAATAGGGAGAGATCTTAATATCGTGGGAGATCTCGCTGAAAGATGGGAGATCTCCGGTGACGGTCTTATTATAACATTTTATCTGAAAAAGAATGTGAAATGGCATGATGGCGCGGCCTTCACAGCGGACGATGTGAAATTTTCGTTTGAAAAAATATTGGACACTGCTTCAGGATCGCCGTATATTTCAGGATATACGGATATAAAAAAGATAGAGGTTGTTGATAAATACACGGTCCGCTTTGAGTATAAACAACCGTATTCGGGGGCATTGGTTAAACTCGGAATGGGGATAATTCCGAAACATATTTTTGAGAAAGAACCGGATATAAGAAGATCTGTTTACGCTCGGGCTCCTATCGGTACGGGACCTTATAGATTTTCAAAATGGGAGAGTGGGCAATACATGATCCTGGAGGCGAATGAAGGATATTTTGAGCACGCGCCGGGGATAAAATATTATGTATTCAGGATAATACCCGATCAATCCGTTGAATTCCTGGAACTTGTCTCGGGTGGTATAGACGCGATGAGGCTCAATTCGTATCAATATAAATACCGGAGTGAGACCCCGGAATTTTCCGGGCGTATCAATAAATATTCCACGTTGGCCCCGACCTACACCTATATAGGATATAACCTGAAAGATCCGGTACTTTCGGATCTGAGGGTCAGGAAGGCGCTGAGTTACGCGATAAATAAAAAAGAGCTGATAGATGCGGCGCTTTTTGGTTTCGGAGAGCCGTGTACCGGCCCTTTTAGGAAAGATTCAGTTTATTATGATCAGTCGGTCACGATGTATGAGTACGATCCGGAAAAGGCAAAGACGCTCTTGGCCGAGGCGGGGTGGAAAGATACGGACGGGGACGGGATACTTGAAAAGGACGGAAAAGAGTTCCGTATCGAGCTTGTGACGAACCAGGGTAATCAGGAGAGGGAGGACGTCGCGACGATAGTACAGCGGGAATGGGCTAAGGTTGGCGTTAAGATGGAAATTAAAGTCGTAGCGTGGGCGGCCTTTCTCGATCAGTTCATCGATAAGAAAAAATTCCAGGCCATACTACTCGCGTGGGTCATTCCGATAGATCCCGATCTTTACGCGGTGTGGCATTCGGATTCCATCGAGAACGGCGGGTTGAATTCTATTTCGTATTCGAATAAAGAAGTGGATAAGCTCATAGAGGCCTCGCGCAGAGAGCTTAACGTCGAGAAGAACGCGGCCATTTGTCACAAGATACACAGGATACTGGCCGAAGAAGCGCCGTATACGTTTTTGTTTTTCGGATATTCTCAGATAGGGATAAATAAGCGTTTTTCCGGCGTGGATCCTGCCCCGGCAGGAGTCGGATATAATTTTGAGGATTGGTATGTTGATGAAAAAGAAGTTAAATATAAATTTTAGGATCCAGATATAATGCGCAAGTACATAATAAAAAGATTGTTGTTGGTGATACCGATGCTGATCGGGATATCCTTCCTTCTTTTTCTTGTGATGCATCTTTCTCCGTCTGATCCGACCGCGGTGCGTTATGGATTGAACCCCGAGGTCTCTAATTCCGCGCGGGAGAATTTCAATAAACTTTACGGGTTGGACAAACCTTTTTTAGAACAATATCTGAACTGGATGGGGCGTTTTGCCCGTATGGATTTTGGCAATTCTTTTATAGATGACGCGCCGGTCAGGGAAAAGATCTTATCGCGTCTACCGGCTACACTTCTGCTCGAGATGGTCTCGCTTTTCGTTATATTGCTGATCTCTCTGCCGCTCGGGATAACGAGTGCCGTGAAAAAAGGGACAAAGTTCGATAATATATCGACCATTACGGTCTTTATCGGTTATGCTATGCCGACCTTTTGGCTTGCGCTGGTCCTTATTTATATTTTCGGGTACAAACTTGAATGGTTCCCGATCTCAGGGATGAACCCTTGGTATTTTCAGTATTTATCTGGTTTCGATAAGATCAAAGACGTTTTGTGGCATCTTGTGCTACCCGTGGCCGCGACGTCGTTCGGTTCTCTCGCTGTTCTGTCTAGATATTCTCGTTCAAGTATGATCGAGATCATGGAACAGCAGTACATAATGACAGCGCGCGCGAAGGGGCTTACTGAGAACCGCATCATATATGTTCACGCGCTGAAGAACGCTTTATTGCCCGTAGTTACGATACTTGGGTTGTCGCTGCCGGGGCTCATATCCGGAAGTTTTATTTTTGAGACCATATTCGCGTGGCCTGGCATGGGGAGATTGGGATATGAGGCGATAATGAATTATGATTATCCGGTTGTAATGGGTGTTTCTGTCATGGCGACTTTGCTTACTTTATTCGGGATATTGATAGCTGATATTACATACGCGTTCGTGGATCCAAGGATCAGATACGAAAGAAAAAAATGAGATGAAGATAAGATTAATGTTCGGGATAGCGATAGTGATAATAATGGCCGCGGCGGCGGTGTTTGCGCCGTGTATCGCGTCACATAGTCCGGTGGATATGAACCTTTCGGCGGATAATGTTCTGCAGCCCCCGTCGGCGGAACATATTTTCGGAACGGATAATCTCGGCAGAGATGTTTTCAGCCGTATGGTATACGGCGCTCGTGTATCGCTTAGCGTGGGATTCATCGCGGTGTTCATATCCCTTGTGGTCGGGGTTTTTCTCGGCGGACTTAGCGGTTATTACGGCGGGAAGATAGACGCCGTTATTATGCGTTTTGTGGAGATCATGTATTGTTTTCCGACATTTTTTCTTATCATGATGATAATAAGTTTTCTGGGGCCGAATATCGTGAACGTCATGATAATAATAGGCCTTACCAGCTGGCCCGGGCTATGCCGACTTGTCAGGGCGGAGTTCCTGACTTTAAGGGAGAGAGAATTTGTTCAGGCCGCGCGTGTGCAGCGTGTTCCGGATCTCAGGATAATTTTCAGGCACATACTGCCGAACGCTATGGGGCCGGTCTATGTAAGCGCGACTTTAAGCGTAGGTTCGGCGATACTTGTAGAGAGCGCGTTAAGTTTTCTAGGTCTCGGGGTTCAGATACCGTCTCCGAGTTGGGGGAATATCCTGACCGTCGGAAAAAATTATATCGACTACGCGTGGTGGCTGACGGTGTTCCCAGGGGTTTCTATATTGCTGACCGTGCTGAGTTTTAATCTGATAGGCGAAAGTTTGAGAGAGATGCTTGATCCTCGTTTAAAGGAACGCAAAGAGTTGGATGTGATTGTGTAATGTAATTTAGAATATTAGTTGGGAGTTAGGAGCTAGGAGACGGGAGGGTTAAATCCCACCCCCTCCTGACTCCAAGCTCCAAACTACTAACTAAAGTAGAATATGAATATTATGTACAACATACTTGATGTAACAGATCTGACCATATCTATCGGTGGCCGGAAGGTCGTGGATAATGTAGGTTTTTCCGTTCCTCAGGGAGGGGTGCTGGCGCTTGTTGGTGAGTCCGGGAGCGGCAAGACCATGACAGCCATGGCGATATTAAAACTTCTGCCGCCCGCGGCTAAGATAGAAAAAGGTAAAATAATATTCCGCGGAGAAAATATTCTTGAAAAAAAAGAGCGCGATATGAGAGGAATACGCGGCAGACGTATCGGTATGGTTTTTCAGGAGCCCTTTACCGCGCTTAATCCGGTGATGCGCGCCAGTGATCAGATAGCAGAAACATTGATTGCGCACGGTATTTGTAAAAAACAGGATCTTAACGCGCGTGTGAATGATCTTCTGGGAATGGTTAAGTTGCCGATAGAAGTGAGAGGAAAATATCCCCATGAATTGTCAGGTGGGATGAGGCAGCGCGTTATGCTCGCGATAGCGCTTTCGTGCGATCCGGAATTTCTTATACTGGATGAGCCTACCACAGCGCTGGACGTGATGCTTCAAAAACATATCTTGGATACTATAAAACATATACAGAGGGAGCGCAGAATAACGACACTTTTTATCACGCATGATCTTTCGGTGGTGAATATGCTTGCCGATAATGTTTGCGTTATGAGGAACGGTCTTGTTGTCGAATCGGGGTCGCGTTTGGACGTATTAAAGTCGCCGCAGAAAAAATACACGCAGCATTTGATAAGCTGTATCCCGGTCCTGGGGGATAAAAGACGTCGTTTGCCGGTGGAAATATAAGGAAATTCAATGATAAAGCTCGATAACGTAAAAAAATATTTCAGACAGAACACGATGTTCGGAACGGCCGCGAATATCGTGAAAGCTGTAGATGGCGTAAGCTTTTCTGTCGATAAGGGGAAAACATTCGGTCTTGTAGGCGAGTCCGGATGCGGGAAGACCACATTGTCGAAACTGATTACGGGGCTTATTGAGCCGGATAGTGGTAGCGTAAAGGTGTCTGGAGACGTCGATATGGTTTTTCAGGATCCTTTTAGCTCTTTAAATCCGCGCATGACGATCGAGGAAATAATAGCTGAACCTCTTCTTGTCAGGGGAATTAAACGGTCAGCCGCTTTGACAAAAGTCGCCGAAACGCTGAATATGGTGAAACTTGGCAGACGCAGCGTTCTTAAAGGATATCCGCATCAATTCTCTGGCGGCGAGCGACAGAGGATAGCTATCGCACGAGCGATTATACGCCGTCCGGCGGTGTTGATCCTGGACGAACCGGTATCGAGCCTCGATGTTTCGATACAGGCCAGCATACTGAATCTTCTTAAAGATATCCAGGAAGAATTGGCTCTAACATATATTTTTATTTCACACGATCTTCGTGTGGTTGAATTCATGTCGGATATCATCGGTGTGATGAAGGATGGAACGCTTATTGAGATTGCTTCGTGCGATGATATTTATAGCTCGCCGAAACATGAATATACGCGTCGGCTTATAAGTGCAATCCCGACTATTTGAGCATGAAAGATTTTTGGCGTTTTTAATATAGGTATCATTTGATTTGCTGGAAAATAATTCTATTGTCTAAATATTTGTATAAATGATATAATGTGTTAGCTCAAATAACAGACAGTTTTAGATCTGAAATAAAAATGCGGTAACTGCGAAAAAATATGATGAGGATTCCTCAATACATAAAGCAGGTAGTCCGAAAATGTGCGATATGTAGTATCGTTTTGATTTTTCCTTTCAGTAATTTTTGTCCTCCAAATCAAGTGTTTGCACAGGAAAGCCGGAATGCGACCCTAAACATATGGACTTATACCCAGAATGCCCCGGTTGCGCGAGAATTTTTAGCGGACGAATATAAAAAAAGTGGTTTTTTCCGGGAAATAGAAGGTGCGACAGCCGAGACGGCAAGGTATAGTGAGTTGCTTGAAAACGGTGCTGTTGATGCCGTTCCAATGCCGTCAGGGGTATATCTTATACGCGGGAAAACCTTGTCGGAACCTTTGTCGTTAATACGTGCTGTCATATATGCGGATTATAAATTAATGACCGAAAGAGAGATGCGTGAGCATGCTGCAAGGTATGAGGAATTAGAGAGACACATCCTGATGTCTGAAGAATTCGAGGAAGCACGCGAACTGTATACAAAGATAGATCCCGCAACGAAACAGAACGGTGATATTTGTTTAGCGAGATTTATCGCGAAGGCGTTTGAACTCGATATGCTTGTGACGAACCGGTTGATAGATCGGAAAGATCTCAGCATGGAAGAATTGTCGTTTTTTGCGATGGTGGATCCTCTGCTTCGAGAGAAGGAGGAAAGTGGGGAATATAAAAATTTTCCGGCAATATTTTTCAATGCCGCGGAACGGATGGAAAGCGTTCTGGGGCTGGCCGGAAGAGACTCGGATGTTGGCAGATACTTAGCCGGAAGGCCTAAACTGCCCAACATGATGATGGCGGTAAATTTGATGGATGTAGGGTCTGAGGTGATAGACGGGCAGGTCGTATACCGTAACAGTCTGCGTAAACTTAGGGCTATGTTGCCCGGATTCGCGGAGGACGGTTTTGAAAAGATATACATCTATGGTGGGCTTTATGAAATGGGGGAACTGTCGAGAAAAGTGCATCAGGTGCCTGATGAGAGTAGATATTTTATAAGGGACGGGAACGCTACTGTGATGGTCGAAAGATATCTGACCAAGCGGAAACAAATGGGGAATTTGACTCTCAAGGATTCTTTTGGCAATCCGTTCTCGATAAAAGGAATGGCGAAATGGAATGCCGGTCTTTCCGAAAGCAATGTAGAGAAGGATGTTAATGACCTGATGGAAACCGCACGTGCCCTTAAAATTAAAATGGTGGCGGATTTTATCCCGTGGCTCTCGCCGGGCGCGATCAGCGTCGATAATTACAAGATGACTTTTTACAGCGAAATATCCGAGTATGAGAATAATGAATTTAGGAACATGTCGAATGAGGAAGAAAAAAGTAGATGGATCGAGCGTCTTCTGTCCAGAAATGGCGGGCGTTGTGCGGTAAGGATAACCGAGGGTGATGTAGAACGTGTGATATTGGTACATCATCTAAGATTTTATGGAAGCCATAGTTCGGATCAGGTCATGTTAAATCCATATAGTTCCGCGGTAAGACAATATTATAAAGACTCATTGAAAAGATTTATAGACCTTGGTTTTGACGAAGTTCGTGTGGATCAAGCGGCGCTATTATTATCAAAAAACCTTTCGGAATATGGTATTTATGGACCGTGGCCGGTAACCGTAACCAATAATGATGAGATGTGGTGTGAAGTGATAAGTTTCGCTAAAGAATATGCGATGCGAAAAGGAAAAAGTATCAAGCTTAATATGGAAACATACGATTCCTTTGAGCAAGGGGCGTTGCTCGGCATGGGGGCGGATCGTGTGTATGACGGTGATATATTCGACACATTTTATTATTTGGGTCGAGGGCACGGATGCGCCAGGGCGTTGGATCTGCCCGTAAAAAAAGCGCTGGAAGACGGGGATAGAGATCTTATATATCCTACCAATTTTGATCAGATGTCACTTAAAGCCATCGGCGGCGCTACAAAAGGATTCACGATGCTTCTTATTGCTTTATCTCATCTTGGTGTGAATTCTATGGTGGATATGCGGGAATATCTTGGGGAGATGGGGCACATTATACCCATTGTCGGGGGCAATAATTCCGGTAAGGATGGACATCCTTTTCTGGAGGAGACGGAGCTGGAGAGCAGACAGACTTTTGACGATCTTATGAGACTTGCCCGTGAGTCGGAATGGAAACGGCTCGCTATGGAATTCAACCGTGCCGTGACAACGAGAGAAGGAACGGATATACGTACGCTGAACAATTCGGATACGGAAAGATTTTTTTCCATAATATGGAAGACGGAAGCAAATACATGGCAAATGCTTACGATCGATACAGATCCCGCTAAGCCGAAAACGTTGGTAAAGGTCGAGCTTCCGCGCGATTATGTGAGAATTAACGGAGATAGCAGAAAAATATCGGCATTTTGCGCTATGCCGGACGGCGGTCATGCGGAAGCCGGACTTTCAAACTGGGGAGATGGGGAAAATCTTTCGGATGTGGTTGAAGTGCCGTTCGGAGAAAGAGAAGAATATAAACTTGTAACAGTCGTACAGGATGATTCAGGGGCTTTTTACCGTATAAGGGCGCAAAATGACCGATCATTCAGTTTGATGGATGAAATAAAAAAGGCCGCGGAAAATCTCAGAAAAACGGTCAAAGAATCACTGATGTCATTTTCAGCTTCGTTCGGTGAGGTGCGGAAGCATATTTGTGAGGTCAACGATGTTTCAAAATTGAGTGTCTGTATGCCGATCGATGTTTTGAAAAGGACCGTGGATATCCCAATGATGGCTCGTGGGAATATATTAATAGCCAGGACGCTTCAAAAAAAGAATATTTCCTTCGAGCTTGTTATTACCGGAGTTGAAGAGACGGACATGGACAGCGTGACCGCTCTCGGTAAACAGCAAATAAAAAAGCTGCTTAATATCTCGGACGATTTTATTGTAAAGGTTGTTACCGAAAAAGAAATGGAAAGGATAGCCGAAGATTTTCCCAGCCATGGATATGATGCCAACACGGTTATTGGAAGGGCGCGTATTGTAAAAGATATGCATGAAGGGAAACTGAAAAAAGGCGAATATATGGCCGTTGTCACGGATGACATGTCCGAACAGGAAGCGGACGAAGTTCGTGGTACCTTTATGCGAGAGGAAGCCGACAATAGCAGAATATCTTTTCTGCTGCCGGTCAGTAGCGACGGAGCAAGAATATTTCTGTTTTCGGATATGCTGAATGAATGGCTAAAAAAAGTGAATAAAGGTGATATATTCACGGTTCAGAAGATCATGCCGCCCATCTGCTCAAAAGAGGCCGCCAGGGCTGTAGAGCAGGCCGCGAAGAATCTATGGAAGGTTTTGTCCGCTGCATAATATCTTTCGAGCATAGTGCATCAGTCAGGTCGGTTCGCGTTTTTGGCAGTTGTTATCAACGTTCAAAATCATATGATCAAGTTTGTGTTACCATGTGTTTGTAATATGCAATTCTAGCTTAAGGGGCGAGTGCCTGTCGCGGGAGGATATATGAAGACTCAAATCTTTTGTTTCACACGATCTTCGTGTGGTTGTATTCATGTCGGATATCATTGGAGTGATGAAGGATGGAGCGCTTGTTGAAATTGCTTCATGTAATGATATTTATAGCGCACCGAAACATGGATATACATGTCGTCTAATTAATGCAATCCCGGGTATTTAATTCAGGTGTTTCTAATTTATATTTGAATGGAATTGACAGTAAAAGCTTGGACTGTTAAAATCATCACAATGTTGATTTTAAAAAATAGGAGGGGTCAATGAAAAAGGTGAATTTTTACATTATTTCGATGATATTAGTTTTATCAATAGCCTCGGTTGCGCATGCCGAAAAAAAATATTATAACGGACATTGGTATGAAACCGTTTATGCAGTAAATGGAGGGCTGGATCAGACATGGGATCAGTCCAGGTCTATGGCACAAGCTCTGGGGGGAGATCTTGTCACAATAAACGATGCCGCTGAAAATGCTTGGCTTGTGGAGAATATGTTTAGCGGCACACACAGCACAATGTGGATAGGGATGTATCGTTATGGAAGCTTAAATGAATGGGCATGGGCCAGTGGGGATCCGATTAGTTATACACAGTTATCTTTTGAGGAAGTCCCGTATGATATGTATTTGGGAAATTATGTTACATTGTTTGGAGATGGTAAATGGGGCGTAAGTGTAGGAAGTTATATCGGTGCCGGTATCGCCGAGGGGGCTGTTACTCCTGAGCCGGCATCAATGGCGCTTTTCGGTTTAGGGGCGTCTGCGTTGGCGTTTGTAAGGCGTAAAAAGAAATAATTTTGAAATTATGATGGGGTGGGGATTTAATCGCCACCCCATCATATTTAGTAAGTAAAAAATCCGGATCCCAGTCAGATGATTGGCGAGAGGGCATCATAGCCGCCATACAATTCTACATATTGGGAATGTCGTGCTCCCTGCCGTTGCAGATTCATCAGATATAATTATTTATAAAGAACAAAATATAAATCGGATTTGTTCAACTATGTATTGGTAATGTATAATTCTAGCTTAAGGGGCAAGAACATGCCCCGGGAGGATATATGAAGGCACAGATATTTTATTTCACCGGTACCGGTAATTCGCTGAAAATAGCTAAAGATCTCGCGGACGAGCTCGGCGGCGCGGATGTGGTCAATATCGCGAAGATCAAAGACGTAGAAGTTTGTCTGTCCGGAGAAACGATAGGGATAGTATGCCCTGTTTACGCGTTCGGATTGCCGTTCGCGGTGGTGGATTTCATTAAAAAAATAAAAGATTCTAAGGATAGGTACTTTTTTGCGGTAGTGAATTTCGGAGGCATGGGTGGCAGCGCGCTTCATATAATGGAAAAGACACTGGCCGAACGGGGGATCGCGTTGAGCTCCGGGTTCGGTATAAAAATGCCGGATAACTACATCCCCTGGATGGGGGAAATAGATAAGGAAGGTAATGAGAAGATATTGGAACAGGAAGAACAAAGAATAAAACAAATAGCTTCTATTATAAAAGAGAAGAGAGAGCATAAAAAAGAATTCGGGAATGTTTTAACCAATGTTATTGGAAAGGCTGTTCATAGACTTTTTACTAAGCACATGAATCGCGCGGATAAAAAATTCTGGGTGAACGATAAATGTAATAGCTGCGGCATATGTGCAAGGATATGCCCGTCGGATAATGTGAAATTGGAGAATGGCAAACCGAAGTGGGATCACAAGTGCCAATTTTGTCTTGCCTGTATACAATGGTGTCCGTCTTCCGCCATACAATATGGGGAGAAGTCTGTTGGCAAAGGAAGATACCATAATTCGAGAATTGACATTAAGGAAATGATGTTGTCGTAACCGATAAAAACGGAGACCTGTATGGACAAAGACGCTATCATCGAAGCCTCGATCCGTGAGATAAAAGTTTTCATGCCATTTTTTGTCTTTTTTATAGTGTTGAGCGTTTTTGGGGCCACAAGCCGAAATTCCATAGCCGGGAACCTTTACACGAAATTCTATCTTAGCCTTTTTTTACTGCATTTGTCGTCATGGATCATTATATATGTGATTTTTAGAAGCGTCATAGTGATAAAAAGGATGATGAAGGATGAACAGAAACAATTGCTTGGGAAACGGAAAGGATCTGGTCCCTCCTCTCGTTGAATGCGACGGTGTTTTGTGCAGGAAATGGGGGCTTGAGGACCCGGACTGCGTTTTGGTCTTAGTACACGGCATGGGTGCGCACAGCGCACGGTGGATGTTTCTCGCGGAAGCGATGCTGAAAAACAATGTTGCGTCTTATGCCATAGAGCTAGACGGGTTTGGAATGACTTCGGGGCATAAAGGGTATGTGGATTCTTTCACGACATATTTCAAAAAAATAAAGGCCTTGGCGGAACTTGCCGCGAGCGAGAATAAGGGGAAAAAGATCTTTCTGGCCGGTGAAAGCATGGGAGGGTTGATATCTTTCTCAATGATAAAGGAAACGGATCTTTTCGGCGGGTTGATCTGTATCTCTCCGGCTTTCAGAAGCGGTATGAAAATGAACCTGGGGTTTTTGACGGAGATAATGCTTGCGGCCGTTTTTGATAAAAAGAAACAGTTCGAGATGCCGTTCACTTCGGCGATGTGTACTAAAGATGTGTGGTATCAGGACGTGATGGATATGGAGCGGGCTGAACACAGGCTGGCGACGCCGACGTTATTGCTTGAGATATTAAAATATCAGTCGATGGCGTTCTCTCCGAAACATGAAATAAACGTGCCGGTGCTTTTTCTTTTGGCCGGAAGCGATAAACTTGTGGATGTGGAAGCCTCGGAAGATGTATATAAAAAAATGAGAACGAAGGACAAAGAAATAATAGAATATGACGGCGCGTATCACGCGTTGTCGATAGATACATGCCGGGAAAAAGTTTTCCGGGATATTATGGGATGGATAACGCGGCATAAGAAGAACGACGCAGATTGGGAAACGTGTATATGAAATGTATACTTGCCATAGATCAGGGGACCACGGGAAGCCGGGCTATACTTTACGATAAAAAAGGAAACAAAATAGCCAGCGCTTATGAGGAGTTTCCGCAGTATTTTCCTAAACCTGGCTGGGTTGAACATGATCCGGAAGAAATATGGGCCAGTGTTAATAATTCCATACAGAAGGTTATGTCGGAAACGAGAGACGCCGAAGTTCAGGCGATCGGAATAACTAATCAGCGGGAAACAACGGTGATATGGGACAGAAAGACGGGCGAACCCGTCTATCGGGCGATAGTGTGGCAGTGCAGAAGAACGGCCGGACGGTGCGATAAATTGAAAAAAGACGGGAGAATAGGCGGGTTCTTCAGGGAAAGTACGGGCCTTCCGATAGACGCGTATTTTTCGGCCACAAAAATAGAATGGATACTCCGCAACGTAAAAGATGCCGCCCGGCGGGCAAGGTCGGGCGAATTGTGTTTTGGCACAACGGATTCGTGGGTTTTATGGAAGCTTACCGGGGGAAGGGAGCATGCCACGGATTTTACCAACGCGTCGCGTACAATGCTTTTTAATATAGAAAAAAAAGAATGGGACAAGAAGATCTTACATAAATTTAGGATACCGGAGCGGATGCTTCCGGATGTTAAAAGGTCTTCCGGTGTTTTTGGACGAACCGCGCGTATAGGAAAACTTCCGGCCGGGATACCTATATGCGGGATAGCCGGAGACCAGCAGGCCGCGCTTTTCGGGCAGGCGTGTTTTGAGCCGGGAAGTATAAAAAACACATATGGAACGGGATGTTTCGTGCTTCTTAACGCTGGAAAGAACAAGCCGTCAACGAAGCACGGTTTGATCATTACTTTAGGATGCGGGAAAAAGGGTGAACCTGTTTATGTGCTTGAAGGTTCTATATTCATCGGCGGGGCTGCTGTACAATGGCTGAGGGACGGTATTAAAATAATAAATTCCGCAAAAGAAAGCAAAGGCATGTCCGAGAGTTTAACGGATAATGAGGGGGTTTATTTTGTTCCGGCTCTTGTTGGGCTTGGTGCGCCTTATTGGGACCAGAACGCACGCGGCGCGTTATTCGGCATAACAAGGGGGACCAGGAGAGAACATCTGGTCAGAGCTGCGGTGGAAGCTATGTGTTATCAGACCAAGGATGTTATTGATGCTATGCGCAGGGATACAGGGCTTTCTATCGAGCAATTAAAGATAGACGGAGGCGCGTCGGCCGATGATTTTCTGTGCCAGTTCCAGTCCGACATTTTAAGGAAGAAAGTAGTACGTCCGGTAGTCATTGAAACTACATCTTTGGGGGCGGCGTATCTGGCTGGCCTGGCGGTAGGTTTTTGGCGCAATACTGATGAAATAAAAAAATGCTGGCATGTGGACCGGGTCTTTTCTCCGCGTATGAAAAAAGAAACCGCTGCGAAATTTTACGCAGCTTGGCATAATGCCGTCAAAAGAACTCTTTCGGTTTAAGCGGGATATCGATGAAACAGTATGATGTGATAATAATCGGCGGAGGGGTCACTGGAAGCGCCATCGCGCGGGAACTGTCGCGTTATAGACTCAAAGTTGCTTTGCTTGAAAAAGAGATAGAACTTGCCTTCGGTGTGTCAAAATCCAATAGCGGGATAATACATCCCGGTACACAGAATCCTCCTGGATCACTGAAAGCCAAATTGTGTGTTGAGGGGAACAAGCTTATCCGACAGGTCGCGAAAGAGCTCGGTGTTGATTTTAAAGAAGTCGGCGAGCTGGTCGTGGTTTTCAGCGAAGAAGATATCCCAAAATTGCATGAATTAAAAAAGGAAGCGGAGCTTATAGGGGTAGAAGGCGTAGAGGTAGTGGACAGGGATTGGCTTAAAAAGAACGAACCTAATCTCTCGGATGAAGTGGTCGCGGCGTTATACGCTCCCACCGCGGGAATAATCAGTCCGTACCGCCTTGTTTACGATCTTTCCGAGAACGCTGCGCGTAACGGGGTCCGGATACATACCGATACTAAGGTCTTGGGGATAACGGCCGAAAAAGGTAAGAATTTTATTATCAAAACTACACGCGGGGAATTTTTCGCCAAATTCGTTATAAATGCCGCCGGCCTGTATGCCGACGAAGTATCATCTATGGTCGGTATCTCTGATTTTAAAATAAAACCGAGAAAAGGCGAAGAGTTTCTGCTGGATAAAAAACGGCAATACATAACAAATCATCTTATATTCCCACTGCCGACAAAAGTTTCAAAAGGCGTTTTGATAATAAAAACATCGGATGGAAACCCGATGATAGGGCCGACCGCCGAGGATGTCGATGATAAAGAGGATCGTTCAACAACAGAAGATGGTTTTAAAAAAGTAGTTACGTTCGTTAAACGAATGGTCGGGGCCATAGACGAGAACGATGTGATAGCGTATTTTGCCGGACTTCGTCCGGTGGCCGGCGATGATTTTATAATAAGGCATGAGGACAAAGTCCCCGGGTTTGTGAACGTGGCTGGTATACAATCTCCGGGACTTACCGCCGCCCCGGCCATCGCTTTAATGGTCGTGGATATTCTTGGCAAAAACGGGCTTGCCTTGAGAAAAAAATGGTTTTTCCGCCGGCATAGAAAGAAAACGGAACATTTGTTCGCGTTGCCGTTCTCTGAGACTCTGAAACTTATAAAGAAGGATCCGTCATACGGGGATATAGTTTGCCGATGTGAAATGGTCTCCGCTAAAGAGGTTCGCGAAGCGATAAAACGCGGGGCCAGAACTATGGACGGCGTGAAATTTAGGACACGCGCCCAAGCCGGACGTTGCCACGGAAGTTTTTGCACCACGCGCATCATGCGTATATTGTCCGAAGAAACCGGGGTCCCGCTCACTGAAATAACAAAAAGAGGCAAATGTTCCTGCATAGTCAAAAAGGACAGACGTGATGGTTGAGAGAGAGCTTGTTATAGTAGGAGGAGGTCCGGCCGGTATGGCGGCCGCTGTATCGGCGTACGAGAGAGGGGTGAAGGATATACTTCTTCTTGAAAGGGATCAGTATTTGGGAGGGATACTTAATCAATGTATCCATACGGGTTTTGGATTGGGTTATTTTAAGGAAGTGCTTACAGGTCCGGAATACGCCGAGCGATTCATTGAAAAAGTTAAAAGCATCCCCGCTATAGAAGTTAGTCTCAAGTCTTTCGCCGTTGCTATGACTTCGGAAAAGGTTGTTACATATCTTCATCCTGGAAAGCTTGATACAGTAAAGGGAAAGGCTGTGATAATGGCAACCGGTTGCAGGGAAAAGACGCGGGAGATGATACATGTTCCTGGAACACGTCCTGCCGGCATTTTTTCGGCGGGGCTTGCACAGAAACTGATAAACATAGAAGGTCTTTTGCCTGGGAACGAGGTTGTTGTCGTTGGTTCGGGTGATATCGGGCTTATTATGGCAAGACGTTTTGTATTGGAAGGCGCGTCCGTTAAAGCTGTTGTGGAGATACAGAAAACGAGCAAAGGGTTGGTCCGTAATATCGTACAGTGTATCGAAGATTTTGGTATTCCGATGTACTATAACCATAAGATCTCGCGTATATATGGAGTGGATCGCGTGGAAAAAGTAAGTGTCGTGCGAGTGGACGATAATTACAATGAACTGCCCGGAACAGGGTTTGAGATAAAATGCGATACTATTCTTATTTCGGCCGGACTTATCCCGGAGAATGAACTTGTCGAGATGGCAGGTGTCAGGATGGATAAAAAAACAAACTCACCGGTATCCGATAAATTGAATGAAACTTCTATCCCCGGAATATTTGTCTGCGGGAATTCGTGCAAGGTTTACGATATCGTCGATTCGGTGACGCGTGACAGCGTAATAGCCGGTAAAATGGCGGCGGAATATATAGGGAGTCTTTAATATGACGAAACAGACAATGATATGTATAGAATGTCCGCGAGGATGCGTTCTCAAGGTTGATGCGGAAAACGGGCGTGTTGTAAAAGTAGAAGGAAACGGTTGCCCGAAAGGATCGAAATATGCCGTTTCGGAAGTCGAGGCGCCTGCGCGAGTGCTGACGTCGGCGGTGATAGCCGAGGGATTATCGCTTAGAATGCTGCCGGTGCGGACCGATAAGCCTGTTCCAAAAACTCGTATAATGGAAGCCATGGAAGAAGTGAAAAAAATAATTATTTCGGAACCCATTCGGTGCGGGGATATAGTCAAAAAAAACATTCTCGGTCTCGGGGTAAACCTTATTGCGACTAGGGATTTTGACAGGGAATGATACAAGGATAATCTTCTTACCCGGTTTTAAAACAATTAATGTCATATTCGAAAAAAGAGAAAAGGTATAAATGGATTTTCTGCCCATATCTAAAACAGATCTGAAAAAACGCGGATGGAACGAGTTGGATGTTATTCTTATCACGGGCGATGCGTATGTGGATCATCCGTCCTATGGAGTTGCCGTCATTGGCCGTGTTCTGGAGGAAGCGGGTCACAAGGTCGGGATCATCGCTCAGCCGGATTGGAGGAGCTCCAAAGATTTTTTGGAACTTGGAAGACCTCGTCTTTTTTTTGGGATCACATCCGGTAATGTAGATTCGATGATAGCCAATTACAGCGCGAACAAAAAGGAGCGCGATACGGACGATTATTCGCCCGGAGGAAAGTCCGGGAAACGTCCTGATCGAGCCGCGATAGTGTATGCGAACAAGATACGCGAGGTATTTGGAAAAGTGCCTATAGTGCTCGGAGGTATCGAATGCAGTCTCCGGCGTTTAGCGCATTATGATTATTGGGACAATGATGTCCGTCGTTCTATGATCCTTGATACGCGCGCCGACATGTTGGTATACGGTATGGGCGAAAGACAGATAAAGGAGATCGCCGACAGGTTCGATAAGGGGATCCCGCCGGAAGAGATAAACGATGTTCGCGGAACGGTGGTCATAAGAAAGAACATAGATTTTCTCAAAGAATATGTGATGATACCGTCGTTCGAGGAAGTCAAAAGTGACATTAGAAAATTTAATGAAGCTTTTAAGATGGCGTATTATAATCAGGACGCGTTTACGGCTAAACCGGTCGTTCAAAAACACGCCGACAGATTTGTGATACAGTTCCCTCCGGCGATGCCTTTATCGGAAAAAGAACTGGATGCCGTGTATGAACTCCCGTATCTAAAGAAAAGCCATCCGGTTTATGATAAATCAGGGGGGATAAAAGGGATAGAACCTGTCAGGTTCTCCATAGTGTCGCATCGCGGTTGTTGCGGCGAATGTGCGTTTTGCGGATTATATTTTCATCAGGGCAGGATTGTTCAGAGTCGTGGGGTGGAATCTATAGTGGATGAAGCGAGACGCATGGTGACAGATAAGGATTTTAGGGGGACTATACGTGATGTCGGGGGACCTACGGTGAATATGTACGCTGCTTCATGCCGCGCGTGGCAAGGACACGGAGCATGCAAAGATAAAAAATGTTTATATCCTAAAAAATGCCAGAACCTTATTCTGGGATACAAGGAAAGTATTGATATGTATCGTCGACTTCGCGCTATCCCGGGCGTGAAACATGTGTTTCTTGCGAGTGGGTTCCGTCATGATCTGTTGGCCGATGATGAGGCAAGGGATTATTTGGATGAAATATGCAGATATCACATAAGCGGGCAGATGAAGGTGGCGCCGGAATATCTTGTTGACGATGTGCTTAGGGTCATGAATAAATCCTCGGTCGCGACGTATGCCGCGTTTGAGAAAAGGTTTAGACAGGCCGTAGAGAGATCCGGTAAACAACTGTTTTTGGTCAATTATTTTATCAGTGCCCATCCGGGGGCCACTATGGGGCACGCAGTGAAAATGGGATGTTATCTCGCGGACAGAAAACTGCATCCGGAACAGGTGCAGGATTTTATCCCGCTCCCGATGACGTTGTCGGGGTGCATATACCATACGGGAGCGCATCCTTTTACGGGCGAAAAAATATATACCGCTAAAACATTCCGCGAAAGAAAAAAGCACCGCGCTTTGATGCAGTACGTTTCTCCAGCTAATAAAGCGTTGCTAAAAGAAGTGCTGAACGAGATGGGGCTGCCTGAACTGAAACGGAAATTCGGGGTCAGGTGAGGAGTGTAATAATATTCCTGTGTGCCCTGCAATTCTCCTTCGTTCGATACTTGGCATTCCCGGCCTTGCTTCTCTTGTATGGCTACGGGGGAATGTCCGATTTGCAAAGAGAAGTTTGTGTTCTTTCTGCCGTGGACGCTCGAAATCCCCTGCGAGGATTTCTTCGCTCAACGTTCGGCCTCGCTCCCCGGCTTCGCTAAAAAAGTCATCCCCGAACGCTTTTATCGGGGGTCCATAAAATTAAAATAAATGTGTCGCTCAGCCGGATCCATGCCCGCTCGGCCTCCCGATGCCACGTACGAAAGAACACAAACTTCTCTTTGTCGTAATTTGCCGTTATTAATTTAAAAATATCTTACACTTCATTCGTAGCTGTGCAGGAAAAATGCTCTAACAGTTTAACGCAATGACACATGATGCGCTCTTGTCCCGGCAGATTTCATAGAGTATTCTTATTAGCGTGGAAAATAGTCCGAATAAAGAAATGATAGAACTTTTTGACTATGTGGTGCGCAGTCTCGGTACCGCGGTCAAGAATAGCGCTTTGTATCAGCCTTCTCATCCTGTCTTTGAATCTTCCATAAAAAATCTTAAGGTGTCGATGGATAATTGGTTCGTCGCGTCAAAAGATCTGGCGATCGGTATCACGCAGGGTAATATTTTGCTTAATGGAGAATATGTCAAAGAAAAGGATATAATCTACGCGGAAGTCGCCAATTATCTACATGCGCGAGGAATTCTTACGATAGAGGTTCATGCTGCCGTTACGAATGATGAACTGACGGCATTTTTATCGATTATTAAGGAAACACCGAGATTTATCCGGGAAAACGGTGGGGTGTCCAAAATAATGGCCGGATCGCCGAATCTTGAGGTGAAAGAAATAGATTATAGCGCCGTTCTTGTTAGCGGCGGCGGTGGCGAAGAAGCTACTGGGGAAGATCACGATGTCTGGAAATCTTTGTGTGGGATAACCGATGAATCCAAAAACGGGAAACTGCCGTCCGATAAGGTCGAATTTTTGACAGACTTTTTGCGGGACTCAAAACGATCGGCGTCCGTGCTGAATAGGATATACAAACAGGCGGTAGGAAAAGTAGAGAACGAGAAAGGAACGATAGAAGATATAAAATCGGCCATTCTCAAGATGTCGCAGTATTTCGATAAGGAATCCGGGAAAGATTCGCGCATGGTCAGAAAACGTCTCGCCGATATTGTCTCGCAACTGGATCCGGGTTTGGTGGTGAACGTTCTTGATAAAGGTGCAGGTAAAGAGGATTTGGCGAAGGAGATAACGAAAAATTTTACGGACGATATGTTTGGTGATTTCATAACCTCGCTGATAAGCAGTGAAGGCGGGATGAACGAGAACCTTCTGAGGATATTCGATAAAATGTTACCGGAAGATGAAAAGAACCGTAGCGGCAATATAGCGACTCTTGTTACGGATAATCTTCTTCAGTCCGGCGCTATGGATAAAGACAGTCTGGCGCAGTTTCAGCTGTCGATCAAGGAAATTTTCAAGGGCCATCCCGGCAACAGCTTTGTGTCGCAGGTGTATAAACTTACGCTTGATACGTTCGCGGGCGAATCAACGCAGTCTTCTGCGTCGAACAGCGAACTTATGTTGCTAGTAAGGGATTTTAAAAAAAGTTTTGATGATGCTGAAATGGGACAGGAAAAGATCAGATTAATGTTGAATGTTCTTTGGCTGGAAAATGAGGTTGAGGAAATAGAGAAACTTACGGATATAGCCCTTGGATATTTCAATCAGACGATCGGGGACGGAGATATAAGGAATATAAAAAGATATGTTGAGTTCTTTACGGAAAAAGTCCGTCCCGAACAGAAAAAAGATCCGCGGGCCGCGGATAGTATCGAAAGAGCCGTCGGCATAGTTACCGGTAAGGATGTCGTGCGCGCGATAACGTCGTTTGTCCCTGACGCAGAAGACGATACGCTGGACGATATCGCCTATATTGTAGGAAAGACGGGGCATGAAGGGAAGGATGCTTTTCTGGATGCGTTCATATCTGAAGACAACCCTTTTAGCAAAGACAGGTTCAAATATATTTTTATAAAGATCGGAAAAGATATTTCGAGGGAGATCCTTATACGGCTTAATACCAGCGATTTTGAATCGAAAAAAGATTTTCTTAAGATCCTCAGGATAGTCGACTCGGAGACAGCGCAAAGCGTAACGTCAAAACTTCTGGAGGACAGTAATCCCAGGATCAGACTGGAAGCCCTGCAGAACTATGTATTACGGACCGATGCCGAAAAGAAGGATATGTGGGATAAATTCCGTAAAGAGAAAGACGAACATGTCAAAAATCATATGTTGCAGATCATAACCGCTTCAAGGGATTGGAATTTTATAGAAGACATAATGAGGGAGCTAGAGAAAGATCCGTGGAAGATGAAATATCGGATAGCTCTGGTAAAAGGCTGCGGGGACAACAGGATCGCAGCGTCGATTGGATATCTTGAAAAAATATTGAATAAGAAAGCGTTGTTTGCCACGGCTATGCTGGAAGAACTTAAGATCGCGGCCGTAGTAAGTCTGGGGCAGATAAGGACGCCGGAATGTCTTGATATCGTCACTAAGGCACGTAATACAAAAATAGATTCTGTAAAAAAGATGTGCGAACTTGTTCTTCGATTGGGGGAACGTGACACAAGAACCGATCAGAGATAAAGTCGAAAGACTTGTAAAGGATTTGGCGGGCGCTGTGCAGATGAGAGGTATGTACAGCAAAGAACATACGTTGTTCAAAAGCTCGCTGAACACCCTTTATTATATGCTGGACGATGTTTTGTTCGAGGAAAAAGAGATCACGATAGGAGTTATCGGGGACGAAGTTGCTTATGGCAAGGAACCGTTCTATGAGACCAGCAGGCAGATAAAAGGGTTCATCCAGCATCTTAAGTCTATCGGTGCCGATAAGATCACTTTCTATAAAGGATTGAACCTTCAGGAACTGGTGGAGTTTGTCTCTATCCTGGCTTTGAACCCGGAAACCATCAAAAGAACCGGTGGGTTCGAGGTTTATTTTAAAATGGGCAATATCACAAATGTTGCGGTCGGGAAAATAAGTCTACGAAAAAAAGATCAGACTGACCAGCCGGCTGAAGCCCCGGAAGATGTGATGCTTTCCGCCAGAAAAAATTATAATAGCGGCGAAAATCTGATGAAGGAGATATTCGACGATATAAACACCAATCAGGTGCTTAATGTCGAGGGTATAAGGATTTTCGTCAGCAATATTATTAATAATCTTCTGAACAATCGTGCGTCGCTTTTGATACTTACGGCCGTAAAAAGTCATGATGAATATTCATTCGTTCATAATATAAATGTTTCGATATTTTCCGTTTTGCAGGCTGAGGGGCTTGGGCTTGAACAGCGCTATCTTAACGATATCGGCGCAGCTGGGCTTCTTCACGACGTAGGAAAAATATCTATACCGGGGGAGATATTGCGTAAAAAAGGCGCTCTAACCGAAGAAGAATTCGCGATCATAAAACGGCATTCTGTTTATGGCGCAAAACTTCTGCTTGAGAGTCCCGATATAAATGTTCTTGCCGCTAAGGTTGCTTTTGAACACCATATCAGATACGATATGGGTGGTTATCCTGACCGCGCTTTCGACAAAAGAGTGGGACTTGCGTCGATGATAGTGACTATCTCTGATTTTTATGATGCGCTTCGCAGTAAACGGGCCTATGCCGGGGAAGTCGCTCCTGAAAAAACATATGAAGAAATGATCAAGCTTTCCGGTAAACATTTTCATCCTCTCTTGCTTGATCATTTCTTCAGGCTTGTGGGAGTATATCCGCCCGGAACGCTTGTTGAACTTGATTCCGATGAAATCGCTATCGTTGTAAAAGAAAGTTCGCTCGATATCAAGCGCCCGCAGGTGGAAGTGATATATGACAAAAATGGCAACAGTGTCGGCGAACCGTATTTATTGAACCTTACCGAGAAAGACCCCGCTACGGGAAAGTTTAAAAAGACCATATTGAGATCCATAATCTCGAACGATAAATTCGAAGTGCCTGAAAAGTATAAACCCTCCGCTCCGTGATTCGCGGGCCAAGATCCCGTAAAACTCGTAATATTATGTGTAATTGCGCCAGCATATCTACGGTGGGCATGTCCGCCTTCGCTTTTATATAAAAACACACACAGCTACGGCGGACAGGGCCGATTCGCCTTTTTATTTTTGATCTCCCAGTGTTTGACTCGCGCTGATGCGTAAAATATTTTTAATCGGATAACGGCGAATCTGACCTGCCCACCGTAGCTATATATACTATCTCCCGTTCGGTTGACTTGGCGAAACGAGAAGCTCTGTCGTTCAGACGATTTCCTTATTCGGAGAATTTTCTGACAATTTTGGCGCCTGCGGGACTCGCTTTAACGAGACATCCGTTCTTTGCCAGAACGTATGTCTCTTTAAAGCTTAGACAGTCCTCGGCGGCCTTGTCATTCACATTCCAAGCCTTCCCAAAATAGTCATAAAATTCTCCGGGAAATCGTATTCACTCCATCCCTTCTCGTTCCGCCAATTTAACTGAATGCGGGATCCCGCCCCGCGGGTGGAATCCCGCAATAAACGGAACCGCGGGCTCCTGTCCCGGGGCTCCATTTTTGGATTTGGCATTAGTCCTTGAGAGCGGAAGGAAAAGTGTGATAATATGAGCGTATTGTTCTTGGATCATCGGATAAAGAAAGGGAAAAAATGAAAAAATATATTGTGGGTGTGGATATTGGAGGAACAAAAATCGCGGCTGGGGCGATAACGCCTAAAGGAAAATTGGTCGGCAGCGTAACTGTCCCAACCATGGCAGATAAAGGTAAAACCGCTTCTATCGGTCAGGTGGTGAAAGCGATCGAAACGCTTTTTAAGGAGAACGGTCTTGGCAAAAACAATGTTGAGGGAATAGGCCTTTGCGCGCCGGGGCCCTTGTCCCCGCAAAAAGGAGTGGTTTATAATCCGCCGAATCTTCCAGGCTGGAAAAATGTTAAGCTTAGTTCTTTTATTGAGAAAAAATTTGGTATCAAAGCTAAACTCGACAATGACGCGAACGCCGCCGGAGTGGCCGAGATGATATGGGGCGCGGCTAAAGGATATAAGGATATTTTTTATGTGACCGTAAGTACCGGAATAGGGACGGGAGTTATCATAGACGGGAAACTTTATTACGGTAAGAACGGTATGGCCGGCGAGGGCGGGCACATGACGATAAAATTTGATTCCGAGGTTAAATGCGGATGCGGCGCGGCGGGATGTATCGAGGCTCTTGCGTCAGGGCCGCATACGGTAAAGTGGCTGCAAGAAGAGATGAAAAAAGATCGAACATTGAAAACGATGATACCGGTTCTTGCCGGTGGAGATATCAACGCGATAACGATGGTTACTATCGCGGAAGCGGCAAAGAACGGTGACAGCCTTGCTTTAAGAACGATCAAGCGTCAGGGAGATCTTATAGGTATATGGCTTGGCAATATCATAAATATACTGGATCCTGAGATAATTGTGATAGGTGGCGGAGTTTCCATGATTGGCGAACTTATTTTCAAAGAGATCAGATCGTCGACCGCTGCCAACAGCATAAATATCTTTGCGGGAAAAACCCCGATAGTTCGCGCTAAGCTAAGGCATAATGTAGGGGTGTTCGGTGCGGCATCTTTGTTCGTCGCGTAAAACAATAACAAGGATTTTATGTGTTCTAAAAAAGTTCTTTTGGTCCTGATGATCCTATGCAGTATCTCGGTTCCTGCCTTATCCGATGAGACAAAGAAAAAGATATTTTCCACTTTGGACGAAAAAAGGATGTTCGCCCGGGATCTTTCGCATCTGATAAGCGAATCATGGAAAATATGGCAGCAGGGAGTGATCATTAATGACGTTAGTGTGGACGGATCTCAGGGGATAATGTCTCCGGGATCATTGTCCGGGCGCGTATTCAGCGTGCCGGAAATGTCGATCGCGGCGATGGAGCTAAAAGGAAAAAATAAAGAGTACTCAGTGTGTACACGTGCGGTTTTAAAAGCGTTCGAAAAGGCCATGGCGGGCTGGCAAAAAGGATATAAAAACGACAGTGTCCCGTTCCCGCAGGGTACGTCATGTGTCTATACGATGACCCCATCCGGCAATGTTCCCGTTCCGCTAAGTTCGGGTATATCCAGCGGGGATGGCGATATGACGGAGGACGCTCTTTATAGCGCAATGCTTTACCATGTGCCGTATCAGGATAAGGATGTTACGGCGGTTTTAAAGTGCGTTTCACGTGCGATATCGGAAAGTTTTTTGGAATGGAAAGAAGAATGTTATATTTCCGATATTACGGCTAAGGGAGGGATAGCGCCGGGTCCGGCTCCGATGGGTACGGGACCGGGTATTGTCCGGGGAGCCAAAGGGAACGGTGGAAACCTCGGCGGTATGTGTATTGATGGCGCCGGGATGTATAAAAAAATATGCAAATATTATGATCAACAGCAATAAGTGTCAGCAAAACATATTGAATATGTTTTGTCGTCGTGTTATAAAGGGAATAGATTAAAACATCCGGGAGAAATATGTCGTATCAAGTGCTGGCGCAAAAGTACAGACCGCAGACCTTTGACGATGTCGTCGGGCAGGAAGCGGCGACGAAAGCGCTTAAAAATTCTATAAGCCGCGGCAGGATCGCGAACGCGTATATGTTTTGCGGACCGCGCGGAGTCGGGAAGACATCGGTCGCGCGACTTGTCGCCAAGACCATTAATTGCAAAGATCCGAAGGATAACGGTCCGTGCAATAAGTGCAGTTCCTGTCTCGAGATATCGCGCGGTAATAATATCGATGTGCTTGAGATAGACGGCGCTTCGAACCGCGGAATAGACGAAATAAGAACATTGAGGGAAAGCGTAAAGTTCGCCCCTTCGCTCGGAAAATACAAAGTCTATATCATAGATGAAGTGCATATGTTGACGCCGGAAGCCTTCAATGCGCTTCTTAAAACCCTAGAAGAGCCGCCTGCGCACGTAAAATTTATTTTTGCCACCACCGAAGCGCATAAAGTGCTTCCGACCATTATGTCGAGATGCCAGAGATTCGATTTTAAACGGATCCCGCCGAATGCGGTCTATAACACTCTTCTCGAGATCGCGAAAAAGGAAAAGGTCGGGATAGAAGATAAAGCCGCACTTTTTATAGCGCGCAGTTCTGACGGCAGTCTTCGTGATGCCCTTGTTGTATTGGATCAGATGGTGTCTTTTTCGGATAAAAAAATAACGGCCGATGATGTTCTTGAGCTTTTGGGAATGCTTCACAAAGATAAGATATTCGCGCTTTCCCGCGCGGTTCTCGATAACACGCCCGATAAGGTCATAAACACGTTGGACGAACTTATATCAAGCGGGAAAGATCCCGTATATATCGCGACGAGTCTTCTCTCGCATTACAGGGATCTTCTGGTTCTAAAGGCTTCTGGCGGGCCGACCTCGGATATGGCTTTTTCCGATGATGAGATGGACGAGATGAACAAGCAAAAAGAGAAGGCCTCTCTTGAGGAAATGCTTTATGTGCTCCAGAATATCTCGCAATGTATTTATGTTATGAAAGGGACCATGTTTACGCGCGCTCCTCTTGAGATCACTTTGGTGCGTATGGCGAAAAGGGGAGATATCCTTTCATTAAAAGAAATAGCTGCTAAATTGGAAGGACTGGATCTTAGTGGTGTTTCTGCCACAGGACAGTATGTTCCGCCGGTTCAGCCGGCAGGAACTTATGTAAAAAAAAATGATGGTTTATCAGCATCCCCGGCCGTCGATGCGGAAAAAACGGGATACAAAGTGAAAACGAGAGATATCCCGGAATCTGACAATAACGGCGATGTGTCGGTAGCAGCGAGGCCATCCCTTGATAACAAGGATTCAAAATGGGAAGCTATTCTGGGACATGTCCGCGGCGCGAGTATGTCGGTCTTTACGTTATTAAGTCACGCCAAGCCGATAGAATTCGGCGAAAAGAAAATCGTGATAGGGTTCAGCGAAGATCATGCTTTTAAAAAAGAGATGCTTGAGACTGAAGAAAACAAGAAAGTCCTGACAAAGACATTCGCTGATGTGATAGGCGGGACTCCGACCGTTGAATTCAGGATATTAGGTTTTTTAGGCAAAACCTCAAAAGAAAATCCAGACAATGCACGTAAGAATGAGGCTAAAAAGGCGATGAATCCCATAATTGAAAAAGCGATGGATGTGTTCGGTGGACAGGTAGTAAGGGATGTTATGGAGAATGACAGATGAATAACGCTTTCCCGCAATCGATCCGCCGTCTTATAGAAGAATTCGCGAAAATGCCCGGGATCGGAGTGAAATCCGCTCAGCGTCTGGCTTTTCACGTGTTGCAGACGAGATCGGACGATGTGGATCTTCTGGTCAAAGCGTTGCGTGAAGTGCGTGACAACGTCAGTTTTTGCCGGACATGCAGTAATCTTAGCGAAGGAGAGATATGCTCCGTGTGCCAGGATGCTTCACGGGATCGTAGCAAGATATGCGTGGTCGAAGGTCCTAGCGGTGTTATCGCCATGGAAAAAAGCGGGGTTTATCACGGGCTATACCATGTTTTACTGGGAGCATTGTCTCCCATAGATGGGGTCGGTCCGGAAGAATTAAAGATAGAAGAACTTTTGAATCGTGTGAAACAGGGAGGGGTTTCGGAGATCATTATTGCCACGGATTTTACCACGGAAGGTGAGACTACGGCGTTATATCTGATGAAAATATTGCGTAGCTATAAGGTCACAGTAACCCGGCTTGCGAGAGGGGTGCCTGTCGGAGCCAGCCTGGAATATGCGGATATGGCTACTTTGCAACGTGCGTTTGAGGAAAGACGTGATGTGTGAACAGGGAGACAATTTTTTTGCTTAACTTGACTCCAATCACACGATCATTATAATCTATATTACCGAGTGAAATGATCTCATGATATGGTTTATTATGGGATATTTATTAATTCTTAAGGAGGAAAAAATGGGGATATTTGAAGTAGTGAAAAAAGGTTTTACGACCACGTCGAAACTTATGAATGTGGTCCTTGTATTTTTTGTTTTTAACGTGATTATTGGTCTTTTGAGTATCCCGATAGGTGATCCGGCAAATGCGGGTAAGCCGGGAGTCGTGGCTGCGTCCATAACCATGAGCGTTATATTTTTTCTGATCTTCATCTTTATGCAGGGTGGAGCGATGGCGATGGTCAGGGATCAGATCAAATCCGGGTCCGCGGCGTTAAGTAAATTCGGGGCATATGGAAAGAGCTTCTATCTCAGGATACTCGGTCTGCTTCTTTTGTATGTGCTGATCGCCATAGCCGTAGTGCTTGTTCTGGCTCTTTTAAGCGCAGGATTGTTGCTTCTTGGGGATAATCTGGTGATACGAAGCATAGTTGCCGCGATAGTTACTGTGGTAGCATTGGCGGTCATAGTATTCCTTATATATCCGATATATACAATAGTTGCTGAGGACCAGGGGCCGATAATGGCTTTCAGAAAAGGCGTTGTAGTGGGCAAAGAGAACTTCATGAAAACCTTGGCGGTCTTTATAATCATGCTCCTTGTCAGTTTATTGATATCTATCATACTTTGTTTTATTGCCGGTGCGGTTACGTTGCCTTTAGGCGCAACGGGCGGCAGGGTGGTTTTGGCTATAGTGAATGCGGCGATACAGTCGTATATACCTATAGTTATGATGGCGGCTTTTATGGCATTATATCTTTCGTTTTCCGGTAAGAAGATATAAGCGCTAAGTTGAATATTTAGAAAGACTTCTGGGGCAGCAGTAATATGCTGCCCCTTTTTTATAAAAACCTGCTTAACAGGGCTTTGAGTATATGCTATAATACAGTTCCGTTAATCCCCGATTTGGACAAATTAAAGAATTATTTTTTTAAGGATATGTTTTATATCCGTTGTTTGTTTTTCTTTCGGGGCGGGGGAATTTCAAGTTTTCGGGAGAAAAAGGGCTCGTAAGGCGTGTGTGCCTTACGTTCTCCGTTCATATACTATAGGAGGCTTTAAATGAAGAGGGAAATGGTTCCACACAGTGGCAATAGTGCCGTAGCGCATGTCGCGTATGCGACTAACGAAGTAATTGCGATATATCCTATTACGCCGTCGTCCGATATGGGAGAGATATCGGATCAGAAGGCTGCTGACGGTGAAAAAAATATCTGGGGTACGGTACCTTTAGTCGCCGAAATGCAGTCCGAAGCCGGCGCCGCGGGAGCCGTACACGGTGCGCTTTCTACTGGAGCGCTCACCACGACTTTTACGGCATCACAGGGTTTGCTTCTTATGATACCGAATATGTATAAGATCGCCGGAGAATTGATCCCAACGGTATTTCATATAGCCGCTAGAGCCATAGCATGCCAGGGCCTTTCGATATTCGGTGACCACGGTGACGTTATGGCGGCGAGATCGACCGGATGGGCGATGCTTGCTTCCAGCAGTATACAGGAGGCTATGGATTTTGCACTGATCTCACAGGCGGCTACGCTTGAATCAAGGGTTCCGTTCGTTCACTTCTTTGAAGGATTCAGGGTTTCGCATGAGATACAGAAAGTGGAAGAATTAACGTATGACGATATGAAGGCTATGATAGATATGAAATATGTTTATGCGCACCGCCAATGGGGATTGTCTCCGGATAGGCCCGTGATCCGCGGTACCGCGCAGAACCCGGATGTGTGTTTTCAAGGCAGAGAGTCCAGCAATAAGTATTACGAAGCTTGCCCTGCTATAGTGCAGAAATATATGGATAATTTCGCTAAACTTACCGGCAGGCAGTATCAGCTTTTCGAATATGTCGGAGCGAAAGACGCGGATAGAGTGATTGTGATAATCGGTTGCGGCGGAGAGACCGCGCATGAGACGGTTGAATACCTTAACAAAAAGGGCGAAAAACTCGGTGTGCTTAAGGTGAAACTGTTCAGACCGTTCGATATAAAATCTTTCGTTAAAGTTCTTCCTTCTACAGTAAAAGCGATAGCCGTTCTTGATAGAACGAAAGAACCGGGCAGCTTAGGTGAACCTCTTTATGAAGACGTTAGAACAGCCATAGGCGAAGCGATGCAGCAGAAAATAGTTTCGTTCAAAGAATATCCGAAAATAGTAGGCGGCAGGTATGGCTTGGCTTCGGCGGAATTTACGCCGGCCATGGTTAAGGCGGTATTTGATAATCTCAAGGCCGATCAGCCGAAGAATCATTTTTCGGTGGGTATCAATGACGATGTGACTTTTACCAGCCTCGATTTTGATCCTTCGTTCAGCACGGAAAGCAAGGATACATATCGAGCGATGTTTTACGGTCTTGGCGCTGACGGTACCGTCGGGGCGAATAAGAACTCGATAAAGATCATCGCCGATGAGACCGACAACTACGCACAGGGTTATTTTGTATACGACTCGAAAAAATCCGGCGCGATAACGGTGTCGCATTTACGGTTTGGTAAGAATGTGATCAGGAGTCCTTATCTGATAACACGCGCGAATTTCCTGGCGTGCCACAACTTTTCCTTTCTTGAAAAATACGACATGCTGAAGAATCTGGAAGACGGAGGGATATTCCTTCTTAATTCGATGCATGGGAAGGATGAAGTATGGGCGCATCTCCCGGCCAGGGTTCAGAAACAGATTGTGGATAAAAAGATAAAATTCTACGTTATACAGGGGCTGCAGATAGGCCAAGAGGTCGGTCTCGGCGAACGTATAAATGTGATAATGCAGGTGGCGTTCTTTAAAATATCTCAGGTCATAGACGATAAGATCGCAATAGATGCCATTAAGGGGGCTATCAAAAAATCTTATGGTAAAAAAGGTGACAAGATAGTTAATATGAACATTGAGGCGGTCGATAAGGCTATTTCCAGGACCGAGAAAGTGGATGTTCCCGCGTCTTTCACCGGAAAAGTTACGGAGCAAAAAGTTGTTTCGGATAACGCGCCGGCTTTTGTGAAAAATACTACCGCGAAAATAATATGCGGCGAAGGCGAAAGCGTGAAGGTTTCCGAGATGCCGGATGACGGTACCTGGCCGATAGGGACGACACAGTATGAAAAAAGAAACATAGCCATAAACATACCGGTCTGGAACAGCGAGACATGTATACAGTGCGGAAAATGTTCACTTGTTTGTCCGCATGCCGCTATACGTCCTAAATTCTACAAAGAGGAACTGCTTAAGGGCGCTCCGGCAACATTTAAACATACGGCGCCTAAACCTCCTAACAAAGGGATGGAAGGATGCGCTTATACACTTCAGATAGCTCCCGAAGATTGTACGGGTTGCGGAACTTGCGTGGAAAATTGTCCAATGAAGGCTAAAGAGGCCATAAAGATGATGCCTCAGGAACCGCTTCGAGAGAAGGAAAGAGAGAACTATAAGTTTTTCCTTAATCTTCCTGATCCTGATCCGAAACTTTTTGACAGGACGACGATGAAGGGCAGTCAGTTCATACGTCCGCTTTTTGAATATTCCGGCGCGTGCGGTGGTTGCGGTGAAACGGCGTATGTAAAACTGATGACCCAGCTTTTTGGTGACAGGGCGCTTATCGCTAACGCTACGGGTTGTTCGTCGATATACGGTGGAAATCTTCCTACCACTCCGTATACGGTTCGCGCGGACGGTAGGGGGCCGGCATGGTGTAACTCGCTTTTCGAGGATAACGCGGAGATGGCGTACGGTATGCGTTTGACTGTCGATAAATATACGCAATATGCCAATGAGCTGGCGGATAAGATCGCGGCGAACGATAAATGTTCCGGCGAAATGAGAAATCTTATTGGCGAGATCAAGGCGAACAAACAAGAAAAGCAGGAAGATATAGAAAAACAGAGATCTCTTGTCGAAAAGATGAATTCGATGCTGAAAAAATGCGATTGTGACGATTGCAGAGAGCTTGTTTCGATATCGGAATATCTGGTCAAACGTTCGGTTTGGGCTGTAGGCGGCGACGGATGGGCTTATGATATCGGTTACGGCGGGCTTGATCATGTACTGGCTTCGGGAAAGAACATAAACATACTGGTTCTGGATACCGAAGTGTACTCGAACACCGGCGGGCAGGCCTCTAAATCCACTCCGATGGGCGCGGTGGCGAAGTTTGCGGCCAGCGGGAAACCGATAGGGAAAAAAGATCTTGGCATGATATCAATGAGTTATGGTTACATATACGTGGCTAAAGTATCGATCGGGGCGGATCAATCTCAGACGATCAAGGCATTCGTCGAGGCCGAGGCTTATGACGGGCCGTCGATCATTATCGCTTATGCGCATTGTATAGCGCACGGTATCAATATGGTAAAAGGTCTTGAAGAACAGAAAAAAGCGGTTGCCTGCGGACACTGGCCGCTTTTTAGGTATAATCCGATGCTGGCGTTGGATGGAAAGAATCCTCTGATAATTGACAGCAAATCTCCGAGCATCAAGCTTGATGAGTATGTTTACGGAGAGAACCGTTATGCCGTGCTTAAAAGATCGGATCCGGAAAGAGCGAAAGATCTGCTCGAGAGATCGCAGAAGAATATCGAGGAACAGCAGGTGCTTTACCGGTATCTCGCCGAAAGAAAGACCGGCGCTGATAGCGGGAATAAATAATACAGTGAACAGGAAAAAGGGGACAAGAGAGAAGCTCTTGTCCCCTTTTTTGTTATAATAATGTTACAGAAAAGCAGTGGCAACGGTGAAAAAGATAACTATGAAAAACGGAAAACATCCTGATTGGATCAAAGGGAAGATATCGCTTGGTAAAAAAGTACAGGAAACGGACAATGTCTTATCCGGGCTTTCTTTGAATACTGTATGTGTTTCTGCGGCGTGTCCTAATATGGGCGAATGCTGGGCGAAACGGCACGCGACTTTTATGATTCTGGGTAAAAATTGTACGCGTGCCTGTAAATTCTGCAATGTGTCCAAAAAAAATCCTGAGAAACTTGATAATAGGGAACCGGAGAGAGTGGCCAAGGCTGTTAAAAAGCTGGACCTTGATTATGCGGTGGTTACTTCGGTAACAAGGGACGACCTGAAAGATAAAGGGACGGACCAGTTCGTTAAAACGGTGAACTTAATAAAAAAAACAACCCCGCATGTCCCGGTGGAGCTTCTTATCCCGGATATGTCCGCGGATGAAAAACTTCTTGAACGGATCGCCCTTTCCGGCGCCGATGTGATAGGGCATAATCTTGAGATCCCGGAAAAAATGTATACAGAGATCCGTCCGGGGTCGGATTATAAAAGATCGCTTAAGGCCATATCGTTGATCAAGAATTTCTCAAAAAATACACCGGTAAAATCCGCTATGATAATTGGTCTGGGAGAAACAAAGAAGGATATTCTTTGTAGTATGATGGATCTTAGTAAGGCCGGTGTTGATATTTTTTACATTGGTCAGTATCTTAGCCCGACGCGGTTCCACTGGCCGGTCAAAAAGTATTATACGCCGGATGAGTTTAAAACTATCGGTCGAATAGCCGCGGATATGGGTTTTAGGGCCGTTTGTTCCGGTCCCATGGTAAGAAGTTCTTATAAAGCCCGAGAGACATTTGAGAGTTTGTGTTGAAAAGGTGCTTTTTCCGCAGTTCTTGTTAGATATGAAAAAGTCATTCATAAAAGGTTGTCCATCTGACCCGCTTAGGGTAAATTAAAGCTAGATATTCAATCCTTCATCGGGAAGGTGTAATTCAAGTAATTAATATTTTTCAAATCTCATTGTTATATTATTAAGTTAAAAGGGGTTTTTGTCCCCATAATGTAAAAACATAAGAAAAGCGTGTGGAAAAATGGTATACAGATCCGTGAATTATAACGTAACCAAGAACAGGTTGCCATATCGCATGGCGTCGCTCGTGACTTTAGCGGCGTTTGTCGTCACAACTATGTTCGGAGAATATTTCGCGGATCGAGGCTGGGCTGAGACCCCAAACGTGGATAGTGGAATGTCCAATATGGCGGTAAGCGCTGCGTCTCCGGCGAACAAGATATTTGATCTGAAAACATTTGAGTTCCCGAAGAATCTCGCTACGGTTAACGGTGTATATCAATCGACACTTTCAAATGAATCCGCTCCTCAGAGTGGAATTGAAAACGAAAGAAAAATAATAATACACATCCAGGACGCGCATTGTAATTACGCTTGTCAAAAGAAAGTCTCCGAGATCATATCCTACTTAAGCAAGGAATACGGCATAGATACGGTTAACCTTGAGGGGGGCGAGGGGGCTTATAATACTGAAGTATTCACAGATATCAGCGATAGGTCGGTAAGAGAAAGGACATCGGATTTTTTCCTTCGCGAGGGGGTATTGAACGGCGCCGAGTATTTCGCGGTCAATAATCCCGATAAGATCTCGCTCTGGGGTGTTGAAAATACGGGGTTATACCTTGAAAACCTTGATATTTACCGCGCTTCGAGGAAATACGTGGAGGAGGCCAAAAAATACATCGCGTCATTAAATTCCGTTCTTGGCGACCTGAAGTGCAATATCTATTCGGACGATCTTCTGGCTATGGACATCAAATACGCCCAGTATAAATCCGGCAATCTTGAGTTTAAGAATTATCTTAGTTCGCTCATTAAAAAAGCGAGTGAAGTCAATATAGATATCAGGTCTTTCACGAATATATATCTTCTCAATCTTACACTGGCTCAGGAAGAAGATCTGGACTTTGACCGCGCGAATAAGGACAGGGAACGGTTGATTGACGATCTTCAGGGAAAATTTTCACAAAATGAGACCGAAACCTTGGTTGCTAAAACGGTCGAGTTTAGGAACGGAACTTTGGCGGCAGGCGAATATTACGCGTACATAATGAGAAAGGCCAAGTTCGTCAATCTTGACATAGATGCATACCCCGATTTTAAAAAATATACGGCGTATCTTTCAGTTTATAACAGCGTTGATAAATACAAGATCATGGATGAAATGGATGAGTTGGAGAAAGCCATAAAAAACAGGCTTTATCAGAACGAAGAACAAAAAACACTTGATATGTTGTCAAAGAATCTAGTTCTCATGAAGAATATGTTCGACCTGACGTTGACGAAACAGGACTATTCATATTATCTGAGGAATGAGCCGGATTTTGGCATTGAAAAATATCTCGCGTTCATACGGAAAATATCCACTGTGTATAAAACCAGCACGGTGATAGGTCCATCGGTCGTTAAACTTGATATTTACAGAAAGGATATGGCGTGTTTCTTCGAGTGTTCGTTCAGGCGGGATTCGGTATTTATGAGAAATTTGAAGTTTTCTCCGAAAAGCGCGAATGGTACCAGGGCGGCCATACTTGTCACAGGAGGATTTCATACCGAAAATCTGCAGGATGTTTTCAGGGATAGAGATATCTCGTATATATCCGTTATGCCGGTTTTTACTGAGGATAAAAATGTCGAATGCCAGTATTTCAGCCTTTTAGGATCGGATGCGAGTCCCTTGATCGGTTATATGACGGCCAAGTTATCGACTCTTGCGATATACACATATTTAGCCGATCAAAGCGGCAAGGTTCATGGCGGGCTGAATAAAGAGGACTTTGGATCTATCGTTCAATGTATGGCCGATCTGTTGTCCGGAAATGACCAGTCGGTAACACTCAAAGACGGAAGGATATTCAAGCTGATGATAGCGGCGGAAGCTCCGCTGGTCGTCAGGGGAAAGGTCGAACAAATACCAGGAGCTGAGATCGACGGGAAGCAAATATGGGCAGTATGGATGGAGAGTGTGGCTAGCCGTGAAGCTGTGTTCCCGTCTGAAAAAACGTTGAATGACCCAAGGCTGGATGAAGCGGTGTCGATCTTTGAGAGAGCTTTTCATCCTCTCGGTATACAACTTCAAAAAACACGTTGGGAAATAGCGGCGGCTATGAGAGAAGGGAGTTGGGAAGAACTGGAGACACAGATCAAACGGGTACTTGCCGGTAATGACATAAAAGACTTGTATACGTTTATGGAAAGATTTGGTGAGATCCCGGAAAATATTCTAAGTCAGGATCAAATGATGAACTTGCGTGAAGAATTGATGCTTTTATATTATGGTATTCATCCGAAGGCCGCTAAGGGGCCGGATGGGAATAGGCCGCTTCAATCAGGTGTTTTAGCCGCGGGGTTGGCCGCGATATCGGCGAGCCTCGTGGGTATGGATATCCCAATAGCTTTCGGCGCCGGGATCATAACGGTTTGGGGGTTTATCTCTCTCTATCGTTCGGTTGCGCCACGAAATTTTGTTTTCAAGAATATTATCAGAAATCTGACGATAGCTCTCATGGTTGGGATGTCTCTCTTTACTTCCGTTAGCCCCGCATTCGCTCAAATGTCAGCCGCGACCTCGGAGTCACCTTCCTTGATCTTTGAGAAAGTCAAAGAAGAAAATTTAATGGAAGTTATGGCAAAAGCCGAAAATATTGCGCAGGCGCTATCTAAAGCGACGGGGTATGAAGCGAAATGTTTTATGCCGGATGAGTGGGTATATAGAAGCATTAACGACGAGTCCGTTGGAGGAAGTTTTGAAAGGTATAAAAAGATATGGGCCAGGGTGTATCCGTCCGGGGATCCGATGATAGAGCTGATGGCTGCATATCAACTGGCTACGCGCGCGGCTGAGACGGATCTGCGTGGTCCCGGAAAGTCGAAGGCTGGCGCAAAAGGTAATTTTCAGACTATGGATAAGACTTTGGAACTTTTGGCTAATTTCGAGGAAAAATGTCTGAAGCTGGAAGAGCGGCAAAATGATGGGGAGAAGGACCAAGCCGGCCGGCCTATAGTTTTATCCAAACGAGACCGCGAAAAATTGGAACAATTACAAAAACTCGCAGGTAAGGGAAATAGTATCAGGAGCTTAATTAAAAATAAAGACGGTGCGCAGTCGGCGTTCTATAACGCTCTTTTTGCCAGTATGATAATAGCGTCAAATCTGTACGACATTGAATATAACTCCAGAATAAAAGGGTATAGCACGGATTTTGGATGCGGTCCGGATATAAACAAGATCATATTTTCCGCGATATTTTATAACGGTGGCTGGAAGGGGGAGATGGAAGCCTTTAAAAACGGGCAGGAAGAAGTAACCGATAAAGACGGCAGGACTATAAAAGTATGTAATCTAAAAAAAGTCCTGGACTCGTGCCAGGAAGAAACGAAGAACTATGTGCTTAACCGGGTATTGGGACGAATGATAGCGCTATATGTTGAAGGATATCTTCCGGAAACTATCTTTTCGCAGTTGATGATGTTGAATTATGGGAATGTCAATATGATCCGGATCGGAGAGCAGGTGCCCAGTGAGCTTGAACGAAAAAAAGAAAGTATAACTGGATCGCGCGCTGACATAATGCAAAGCAGCCCATCGATAGGGCAGTCTTCGGTAAAAGGGCCGGAGGCTGAAATGTCGTCGCAGGCAGAACAACTCAAACCGGAGATCTTAGCACCCGTGAGTGCGGGCAGCTTTTGGGAAACGGTATTTGGCAGGGTATTGTTTTGGGCAGGTGGTTTTATAAGCGTTATATCCGCGGCCGGTTTTATTGTGGTTGTATCGGCGAAAATTAAAAGGACTAAATTCTATAATCGATTTACGGGAATTGTTTGGCTTATCATGAGGTATAGCCCGGATATATTTTATGAGATGCGAAGTAAGACGCTTGGTTTTTTCAGCGTAGTCATGCAGGTCCTATATTTAGGCGCAAAAAGCGTAGCTTCATCGCTGACTAAAGATCCGGTGGAAAAGGCCATGAAGAATCTTGAGGACGAGATAAACGCCATAATGAATAATGACCCGATATTTGAAGAGTATTTGCCCGCCTGGCTAAACATGGGAAAAGGTGAGGTGGGATTGAATAGATTGAGAGAAAAGATCAGAGGGATATTTAAAGATCTTGATAATCGCGCTCTTATTGCGTTGCTTGGAGAAATTAACGGTATATCGACTGAACAACTGAAGCCTAGCGCAAAGCTCCAACTTATGATGGCGATAAAGAACGCATACAACGTCTTTGAGACGCAAATGGGTTCCGTTAAAGGAAATAAAAATAGGGGTGCTATTATCAGGTCCTGGCAGGAAAAGTTCGGTGAATTCGGGAAGACGAAAACGTATCGTTTTCTTGCCGGGCCTATTTTGGAGGAGCTTGTTTTTCGTGCCCCTGTTATAGCCTTGGGGCTCGCGGCGTCATATGTGTCGCCTGTTTTGACCATATCGCTTGTTCCGTTATTGTCTATCGTGTTTGGATACAAGTTTGTCGTGCTCCATAATAAGGGCGAAAGAGCGCCTCCGGTAATAGTAACTGCTCTCAGCGCTATCTCAATTATGCTGCCGTTCTTAGATGTGTCCCCGGTGTTTTTCGCTATGCCGTTTTTGATCCATCCTGTTGTCAATATCTGTTTGGATATCTTTCGTTCGTTCTTTGATCTGTCTTTAAGGTATCAGGCGCGATATCAAATAATAATGTCGACGTTACCGGAATATCTTAAGGAGTGGACCATTTCAAAGAAGAATGAAATACGCGCGATAATAGACTCTCCGGCATATGATCCGGAAGATTTGATAAAAGTCCTAAAAGATAATCCGTATCATGGACAGGCCGGGCAAGGTGGCATTTCCTGGATGGGTCTTGATCCCAGGGCTTGGGGTATGTCGTTAGGATTGAGGGAAGGGTACAATCTGGAAACTCATACGTTGATGGTAATGAGGCAATTCGAGAAATATTTCAATGAAAGAGCTCTTCCTAATGGGATAAACCGTGATTTTTTCAGGCTTTTGACGGCATTGCATGACATCGGTAAACCAAAAGCTATTCAGGAAGGTAGGCCGGACCTTCAGTTCGTGTATACAAGGGATCTTATCAATGAGTTAAGGCCTATGCTTCCGTTGACGGACAAAGAGGTGCTTTTGGCCTCTGCGATCCTTAACGGAGATCCGATCGGAAAATATTTGAAATCAGAGTATTCATTGGAAGAAGCGGTCGGTAAAATACGGAAAATGGCGAAGTCGGCAGGAATGAATGACGGACAGTTTTTTGATATTTTGACGGTATTCTATCAGTCTGATGCGTCAAGTTATACCGAGGACGCCGGAGGCAGATTGTCTCTCGAGTTTCTTTTTGAGCCGGGAGTTGACGGTGGCTTTTATTTTGACGAAACAACTCAACGTATAAAGTTTATGTCCGGCGGGACCAGAACGGTTTTTAATGCGTTGGAAGATGCGGTAAAAAGCGAAAAACCTGTTTTTGTTCTAAGTCTTAAAGATCGCGTTTTAAGGATGCGGGCATGGTTGGATTCTTTTGGCAAAAAACAAGAAAGATACCAGATCGATAACGAAGTGCTCGGTTTGGATATGTTCAGGCAGCCTGGAGCGAATGCGTATCTAGTCGAAAGATGCAAAGATTTTAACGGTGTGTTGGAAAGGGTCGAAAATATTTTCAATGAGATCTCATTGACCAAAGAAGAGAAGAAGATGCTGGATATGTTGCTTGGAAAGGATAGGCCGGGGCTTTTGCGTGTCAGAGAGAAAATCTTGAAGGCCTTGGGCGGCGATATAAAGGACGAATCGCATATTAATGATGTTATCACCGAACAATGCCAGGAGCTTACAAGTTTGTTTTATAAGGTTTGTCATTATAAAAGTGCGAATTTGAGATCTTATATGATGATTTTGAATAATCTCAGGTTTGAGCTTTATCCGGATGAAGTCTCGGTGTGTAGAGGTGTCTCGCTTCGGTATGCCGGATATCCCGGAACTCGCAGAGCTGTGCATGCGGCAAGCGACTGGGCATACGGCGAAATAGGGATACAAGTAGCACGAAGATATAATTTTGAGGGGGCTGACATAAACGATGGAGTTGTTATCAGGACTACCATGGGGGACCTTAGAAAAAGCGGCGTGATAATGGAAAACTATGATTCTGTGGCCATGGCCACAATTTTATTCTTCCATAATAACAGAATGGAACGTGTTGGCTATGAAGTGATCTCTAGCCTATGGTTATGGTTTAGGGATCTTAGAGATGTCGTGGGGCATTTTTATGTGCGTTTAACCGGACAAAAATTATATCCCCAAGGGCTGGTGGGCAGGGGGAATATCGTGAGGAGATTGCAACTTGAAACCCAGAAGATACGAGAGATGAAATGGGAGTGGTATGGGGATTGGTCTGTTATATCATCCGTTATGAATTGGTGGGATACATTAAACTGGCTTATGTCGGATGCCTCAGCTAAAAGAATGTCGCCTCAGACAGTTCAACCGTCGCTCGTTGAGAGGTTCAAAGACGCGGTGAGGGGCGTAAAAAATATTCCGGACACATCGCAGGGTGTTAGGAGATCTGAAGATTTCAAAGGGCTCAGGGCCTTTGATAAAAATCAGAATGGCGAAACCAATCTGCTGCTTTATTTAAGATCTTTAGCGGTTAAAGGGAAAACGAGAACCTTGAATGACGATGAAGCGTTCGCGAGACTGTATGTAAGTAAACATCTGGCCAACGGGTTCACCCGCTCGGAAAGTGAAACCGGATATCCTGTCCCTATAGTAGGTGAGGTCTATGCCAAAGGGAAGGGCGCTCTTTCCCCGGAAGAGGTCGGAGAGATGTTCGGTCTTGAAACGGTGAAAGATCCGTGGGGTAATGACATGTTTTTGAGAGTAAAATTCACGAGGGATGGTCATAGGATGTTTTATGTGGAAGGGGAATTTACTTTGATCGCCGACGAGTACGGCGTGATCAAGGACGTGTATTTTGGAAAACTCAGCCGGTCTGAAATTAAAGACGTAAAAGAAGGAGATATCCTTTTTAACGCTGAACGAATTGAATTCAAAGGCGCAGGTTCAGCGCAGTTAGGAGGACCTGATTTCAACCGGTATTTATCAGGCGATGATATTGTTCCCATTCCGTTTAGCGAGTATAAAATGAACCCGGACGCTACTAGGGGTTCTCCCGGAATCCCGCTTGGGTTGACCCTTCGTGATGATTCATCTACGATCGGTATGGCGAATTATTTTTCTGAGAAGACCGGAATGATGTCTATGCAGGGAGAGCTTCTGGGTAACGGTGCCGCGCTCAATAATATTATTGCCGCTGTTGTAAGGTTGGATAGCGGAGAAGGTGGGATAGAAAAGAGCTCCGGCGTTTCTATGCGTTTTGGCATTGGTGGAACCGGCCGTATGATGGATCTTGATCTTCATGATTATGATATGGCAAAAGAAACAATGTTGCAGCAGCTGCCAAAAGATTACGTGGTTACACTTAATGAAGCGTTCAAAAACGAGGCAAAAAACACCAAAGCGTTCTTTATGGGAGATATTGTCGATGCGAAATCCGGCTATACTGCGGGAAAAGATCTGGATATTATGTTGCGAAAAGCTGATGTGGGAGAGAATAAAAAAATATCCACGTTAGCATACCAAAGCTACATGACGGATGATGGGACTTCGGTTAAGGCGATGCTGGGCATGATGATACCTATCGTTTCAGATGTGATCGGCGAAGAAGCGGCTGAAAATATTGTAGGGAACGAGAAAAACATAATGCAAGTTTGGTATCTGTCCAAACGTATCAAATGCCTTTCACGTCTTTACGGTTTTTATAATGATGATAAAGATCTCTTCGGCGAGGGGAGTGATTTCTTCGATGAGAATTTCCTTTCTATAGTGTTCGGACAGGATAGGGATGCCGTGGAGGATCTGAAGGAGGAACTTAAAATCGTGGCCGTGTTTAAAAAGACTATGCGCGGAGTCCCCGAAATTATCCCGTTGGTGATGGCATCTATCTACATTTATAATTCATGGCTGAGATCCACCGATAAAGAAAGAACTGCCGGGCCGCCACAGGAAGGAGCTAAACCCGCTCCGGAAATGTCTTTTGAAGAAAGGAAAACGGTATTTTTAGAAAACGTGCTTATGGAAAATATATTAGATCACAGCAAATCTGAAGGGAGCTATCGCGAAGCGCAATTGTTCCTTGACCCTGATGTAGGTTCCGATACTGTAAAGGATATAAAAAAAGGAGTGTTTTCGGCGTTGGATGTGATGTCGGATGAGGATATTTTAAGACTTATTAACGGAAGTTTTGCCGGAGAGGATAACGAAATCTCAGTCAAGGTGGGAGACTCGGTATCTGAGGTAGAGGTTCGCGTACAGTCTAAATATACGTTGAGCGCCGTTAGGCTTAAAACCACCCCGGGCTTAAAGCGAGACAACATTTACAATACGATGTTGGCCGGTTCAGGTCCATATAGACCTGAGGATCATCTTACATTTTCGGAATTCATATTAAGACCTACAGTCGGGGATGCAGATATATCTCAGATATTCGCGACATTCGCGTTGTTGATAAGCCCTCTATCCCGGGAGGCGCAGGGCTTGTCGGCCTATGATGATATGAATGAAATTTTGGGGAAAACGGTATTTTTCTATTTGTTGCTAAAATCTGTAGAAGTTCTTTCACGCCATCCGGAAAGGATCCTGAACGATAAGAATGGACAGAAAGTCGCGGAAGAGATGAAGGGATATTTGTCGGTAATGCCGCATGATAAAAATCCTGAGCAGAACGCTTTTGAGAACAATGTTATCGCAAATAGATTTATTATGATGGCGCGGTTTTTTATGAAAGCGGGGGATGCGAATAGCTCTAAAGCGTTTAAAGAACTTTTGGTGTCTATGCTGACGGATAGAACGGAATTGAAGGATCAGGCAGTTGTTTTGAGACAGAATTTAACCGACTTGCTTCAGCAGGAAAGATCTGGCGATGAAATAATTGATTTTATGAAAGAGATATTAAATGAGGTGGAGAATAAGATGGGACCGGTGGTCGTAATGAAGACGGAAGAAAAAGAGGTCCCTTTGTTAGAAGCCGGTATTGACGGCAATTCTGTGATTTGTCCGGCCGGGAAGGAGATAACCCCGGAAGAGATAAAAGGGGCTTTTATTGTGAACAAAATGAAGGAGTCTATGATCAAGACGGCCCGCGCGATGTACCGCAATATTATGGGAGGGGAAGATATTTACGATGTCGTTATCGGGAACTATCCCACAGGGGCCGACGGCAACCCCATAGAGAACGGTTTAGAGTCCTCTATGACGCAGGAAGAAAGCGCGGCGCGCAGGTGGAATCTGAACAAACAACATGGGAATATTACGCTGATGAGCGCGATGGGTGGCAGGGAGTGTGATGAAGTCCTCGCTAAATTGAGGGGGATTATAGATGATCTTGCAAAGAGAGGCGTGTCTGATACCCGGACCAGAATAAATTGTTCCGTTTCGGCGAGCGTATTCGATAAATTGGTTTCCGTGGAGCAGCAAATGCTCAAGGAAAGGACCATGCTTTCGGTGCTTGAGGACAGGGCGAGGGATAAGGATGATAAACTTACGGGTGTTATATATCCTTTGCCGTACGGCAGGCTTCATAATGCCGGTATAAGCAGGCTGAACCTTGTGCATTTTCTTAAAAATACCGCGCCGGAAGAACTTGTGTCCGGAAATGAGGATTACCGGAACGTGGTTTCATCCTATGCGGAAGCGATCGCGCTTGTGACGAATAATGACGATACGGATCAGATCACGAACGATCTGATCAAGATGGCAGGACAGAAACCGTTCGAGTTCTTTGTTGGTACGATGTTCCATCTGATGCTCCCGCCTGTAGCCAGGATAGATCTGGAATTGGTCAGGGAGGCTTTCAAATCCGAAACCGAAGTGCTTAGGGCTCTATGATCTTTTCATATGGCGTCAGAGATATACTCAAAATCCTTCCCCCAAAATTTATTTGCGCATTTTTTTAGACTTTTTGAGGGGCTTGCAAAAACTCGCCCCCCTAAAGCCGTTGGGGCTCGAACATTTGCAAGCCTATGTCCTCAAAATGTCTAAAAAAATATTAAAATTTTGAGGGGACCCCTTTGATTTTGAGTATATCTCTGACGCCTTTAATAAGGGGCGTTTTGCGGGCTATTCCAAAAGTGTTGATTTTCACCCTGAAATTTGATAGACTTTACTCTCTAAAACAGGGGATTTGTGAGTTTACAGACAGGATAGGAGCCGATATGGGGCATACGATAACTGAGAAAATATTTATTGATCATGCTGTAGGGACCAAAAACATTGTTCCGGGCGATTTCGTTATGGCGAAGATAGATTTTTGCCTCGGGAACGATATCACCGCGCCCATAGCTATACAGGAATTTAAAAGACTTGGTGTAAAAAAAGTGTTCAATCAGAAAAGGATAGCCCTTATACCGGATCATTTTCTTCCGGCAAAGGATATGAGAAGCGCCAATCAGGCGATGGAGCTTAAGAAATTCGCCCAGGAATACGGTATAGTGAATTATTTTGAGCTCGGGAGAATGGGCGTCGAACACGCGCTACTGCCTGAGAGAGGGCTTATTATACCCGGCGATCTGGTAGTTGGGGCCGATTCGCATACTTGTACTCACGGCGCGCTCGGGGCTTTCACTACGGGCGTTGGAAGCACAGACCTCGCATACGCTATGGCTTTTGGCGAATGCTGGTTTAAAGTGCCTGAGACGATAAAGGTCATATTTACTGGTAAACCCAGGAAGTGGGTAAGCGGTAAGGATCTTGTACTCCATCTTATAGGTGATCTGGGCGTTTCCGGAGCTATGTACAAAGCGCTCGAGTTCCACGGTGATACACTGGACAATCTTTCTATGGATGACAGATTTACAATATGCAATATGGCGATAGAGGCCGGCGCGAAGAACGGTATAATCCCCGCGGACAAGATAACTGAAAGTTATGTTAAGCAGGCTTTCAAAAAATATAAATCGCCGAGAAAGAATTACAAGATCTATAAAGCTGACAAAGACGCGAAATATTGCGACGTGAGAGAATATAACGTTTCGAAACTCGAACCCGTAGTGTCTGCGCCGCATCTTCCGTCAAACGCGAAACCTGTCAGTGAGTTTAAAGATGTCCGCGTCAATCAGGTAGTGATAGGGTCTTGTACTAACGGTCGTATATCGGACCTTAAACAGGCCGCGGCTATACTGAAAAACAAAAAAGTGCATGCGAATACACGACTTGTTGTTATCCCTGCTACGCAGGCGATCTACAAGGAATGTGTGAAAGAGGGATATGCCGAAACGTTCGTGAAGGCCGGCGCAGTTTTCTGTACGCCGAGCTGCGGACCGTGTCTTGGCGGTCATATGGGTATTTTACATGAGGGCGAAGTCGCCGTTGCCACGACGAACAGGAATTTTGTCGGCAGAATGGGACATCCGAAAAGTTTTATATACCTCGCTAACCCGGCTGTCGCGGCGGCCAGTGCCGTAAAAGGGAAGATATCACATCCGTCGGATCTGTGAAAATAGCAGATGGCGGACAAAAAGGAGCAAAAATGAAATTCGAAGGTAAAGCGTTTAAATTCGGCGATGATGTCAATACGGACGAGATAATCCCGGCAAGGTATCTTAATTCATCCAATCCGGCGGAACTGGCCGAGCATTGCATGGAGGACGCCGACGCGAATTTTGTTAAGAAGATAAAAAAAGGCGATATGATAATAGGCGGGGATAATTTCGGATGCGGTTCCAGCAGGGAGCATGCGCCGATAGCTATCAAGGCTTCAGGTCTATCGTGCGTTATAGCCAAAAGTTTTGCCAGGATATTTTACAGAAACGCCATCAATATAGGCTTGCCTATATTTACCTGTCCCGAAGCCGCGAAGGTCATAAAGGATGGAGATACGGTCGTTGTCGATGTTGACAAAGGCGTCATCTCGATATCAGGACATAAGGAAACTTATCAGTCTGAAATATTTCCCGGATTCATAAGGGAGATCATGAAAAAAGGCGGGCTCATAGAGTATTCCGCCAAGGGTAAGAAATAATCAGGTCTGATTTACGTACAGTGTAGTAATGTGAGACCCCCTGACATTTTAAATAAAACGGAGGAGTTATGTCGAAAACATATAAAATTGCTGTAATGCCGGGCGATGGAACAGGTCCTGAGGTCATGCGTGAGGGAGTTAAGGTTCTTGACGCGGCTTCAAAAAAGTTCGGGTTCAAATGCGAGAAAGTGGATTATGATCTCGGAGGGGAAAGATACAAAAGGACCGGCGAGACCGTGCCGGACAGTGTTTTGGCGGAACTTAAAAAAATGGACGCGATATTTCTCGGCGCGATAGGACATCCCGACGTAAAACCGGGGATACTTGAAAAAGGTGTTTTGCTGAAGCTCAGATTTGAATTGGATCAATATATAAATCTCCGTCCGGTTAAACTTTTTGACGAGCGTTTTTGCCCGTTGAAAGATAAAACGCCGGCTGATATCGATTATGTGGTCGTTCGTGAGAACACCGAAGGCCTTTATACGGGGAGCGGCGGATTTTTAAGGAAGAACACGCCGAATGAAGTCGCAGTCCAGGAAAGCATTACTTCACGCAACGGTGTGGACAGATGCCTAAGGTACGCTTTTGAGCTTGCGCGTAAACGTAACAAGAAAAAAACGCTTACGCTCTGCGGAAAGACCAATGTCTTGACGTTCGAATTCGATCTCTGGGAAAGAGCTTTCAATGAAATAGGCGAGAAGGAATTTCCGGATGTGAAACGTGATTACGCGCATGTCGATGCGACATGTATGTGGATGGTAAAGAACCCGGAATGGTTCGATGTTGTCGTGACGAACAATATGTTCGGCGATATTATAACCGATCTGGCGGCGATGACGCAGGGTGGTATGGGTATAGCCGCCGGCGGGAACATAAACCCGAAAGGGGTATCTATGTTCGAGCCGATAGGCGGGTCAGCCCCGAAATACACAGGTCAGAATATCATAAACCCGCTTGCTACTATATGCGCAGGCGCTATGATGTTGAACGAACTTGGTGAAGCGACTGCCGCGGCCGCCATAGAGAAGGCCGTGATAGGCGTTACCACTAAGCTTAAAAGCCTTTCGGCCGGGAAAATGGGTTATTCGACAACTGAAGTAGGCGACCTTGTAGTAAAGGCGCTGTAAAATAAAAACGAAAACGATCAAGTGAGGCAATATGCTTAAGAAAAAACAAAAATATAATGTCGCCGTTATGGGTGCGACCGGTGCGGTTGGAGGGCAGTTTTTATCTATTCTGGCCGAGAGAAAGTTCCCGATAGACGAACTTCGGCTTCTTGCCAGCGAGAGATCCGCTGGTAAGAACCTTATGTTCAACGGGAAAGAATATCCGGTGCATGTGCTTAAAGAGGATTCTTTTAACGGGATAGATATAGTACTGGCTTCGGCCGGGGCTTCCAGAAGTAAAGAATTTCTTCCGCATGCCGTTAAAGCAGGCGCGGTGTGTGTGGATAACTCAAGCGCTTTTCGTATGGAGAAGGAGATCCCGCTTGTTGTTCCCGAGGTCAATCCTCATGCCATCAAAACACATAAAGGGATCATAGCTAACCCGAACTGTTCGACCATACAGATGGTACTCCCGTTAAAGGCGATACATGACGCGGTTGGTATAAAAAGAGTAGTTGTATCTACTTTCCAATCTGTTTCCGGTGGTGGGCAGTCGAAGATACTTGAAATGGAAAGACAAGCGGCGGCTTTGGCCAAGAAAAGATCGCATTACGGTCTTGGCGAACACAATGTCCGCGGGGAAGAAATAAAGGAATTCGCGCATCAGATCGCTTTTAATCTGATACCTCAGATAGACGTTTTCAACGATAACTTCTATACGAAAGAAGAGATGAAAATGGTCAATGAGACGCGTAAGATCATGGAGATCCCGCATCTCGCGCTTACGGCGACATGTGTCAGGGTGCCGGTGTATTACGCGCATTCGGAATGCGTTAACGTGGAGACTAATAAAAAGATAACGCGTAATGAAGCGCTGGAATTGCTTAGAAAATTTCCGGGAGTTACCGTTGTTGACGATCCGATGAACGGGAAATATCCGATGCCGCTTATGGTTGAGGGTAAAGATGATGTATATGTAGGCCGCGTCAGAGAAGATGAGTCTGTCGCTAACGGCATAAACATGTGGGTTGTGGCGGATAATATAAGAAAAGGCGCCGCGCTCAACGCTGTTCAGATAGCGGAATATCTTATAAAGAATAACTAATGTTAAGTGTCAAGTATCATGTGTCATGTATCAAGTATCATGACACTCTGACACATGACACATGACACTTAATAATGTATACCATAAAACTCACCATAGCATATGACGGTACAGATTATAAGGGCTGGCAACTCCAGCCGAACGGTGTGACCATCCAATCCGCGCTTGAGGAAGCCATAGAAAAGGTATTCAAAAAACATTCCAGAGTAAACGGCGCTTCCAGGACCGACGCCGGCGTGCACGCCAAGGGCCAGGTCGCGCATTTTAAGACCAACATATATATTCCACAGGAAAAGATAAAGATCGCTTTGAACTCGGTGCTTCCGGGTGATGTTGCTATAGTTAATGCGGAATATGTTGATGAAAAATTTCATTCTCGTTTTGACGCGAGATCAAAACGATACGAATATTTTATTTTTAATTCCAAAGAGCATGATCCGTTCCTTGAACGTTATAATTGGCGAGTGCCATATAAATTGGATATCCCGCTTATGAAACGCGAAGCGAAAGCGCTTATCGGTAAACATGATTTTAAGTCTTTTCAGGCGACCGATAAGAAAGAGCGCGGATCTATCCGTGAGGTGTATGCGATAAATGTGGTTAAACGTGGTCGTGCGATAGTTATGGATATTTCGGCGGACGGATTTTTATATAATATGGTGAGAAATATAGCCGGGACACTTGTTGATATTGGTAGGGGATATATGCCGGAAGGTAGTATGAAAAAGATACTTGAAAGTCGTTCACGGTTGAAAGCCGGACCTACGGCCCCGCCGCAGGGATTGTTCCTTATGGAAGTTAATTACTGACCAGCCGATTTCCATAGGGTTATTCACTTATGCAGAAAAGCAGGTATAATTTATCGGGGCTGACTATGAAAATGAACTTTAAAAAAATAATTTATCCGGTTTTTTCGGTTACATTTTTTTTGTTCCTTTGTTTTTCCGCGTACAGTTTTGTCGTTCTGCAGAAATGTTCCAATTTTTATCACTTTGTGAAAAATCCATATAAGGGATGGGAAGGCTTGGTGCATCAGGCCGATCCGGAATTGGGATACAGGGCAATGAGCAACGTAAGCGGCGCAGAAAACATCACGATAGGCGAACCTGTCCCAATGAAATATGATAAAAACGGGTACAGGATCCCGTTGTCGTACACGGATATTGATTTTAATAAAAGGCCGTTGATACTTTTTATAGGCGATTCTTTCACCTACGGATCGGCATGCGTGGCCGAAGATACGTTTCCTTTTATTGTCGGGAAAGATATGAACGCTAGTGTGATTAATACGGGTACTATAAGCTACGGATTCGCGCAAATGCTGATAATCGCGAGGGAATTGATCCCTAAGTATAAACCGGATTTTGTGGTATTTCAGTCGTCGCCATGGCTTTTAGCCAGGGCTCTGGAAATGTATCGCGCTACTACGACCGTAAAAGTCCCGATGCCGTACATATATTCTAAAGGGGTTCGGCAATATGCCGTCAGATATCCGGTTTTTGTCACAAATTCTTTCGCGCTTCCCATCGAGAAATACAAAAAAACCGCCGAGAGTTTCAATGATTATGTCGGATTTCTGTTCGAAGTGGGGGTGCCGTTCTATGTGTATGACGATTGGAATACGCTTAAGACAAAGTTTTTGTTAACTATCGGACGCATCCCGAAACCCGTAGACAAAGATTTTCGGGATGTCGAAACATGGATCTATGAAGAAATATATAACATATGCCATAAAAATAACGCCAAACTTGTTGTATGTTTTTTAGGGAACAAAGGGTGGGGGCGTACGTATACGGAACAGCTGAAATTTACGTCTGATTTTATTATTGTGGATGCCGAGAGCGTTTTGTGGGAAAAGTTATCAGATAAAACACAGACGGGTTATGATAATAAATATAAGCATTGGCGCGGGAACCCTTCCGTTATGGTCGACCATCATCCCAATCCCGAAGCTCATAAGATTATAGCCGATGCGATATATAAAGGGATCGTGGAAAAATACGAAATATTAAAAAAGCGTCAGGAATTGTTGAATAAGGTCCGTAAGTGAAGATTTCCACCGAGGTGGTGTTTGCTAAACTTTGCGTCGTGGGATAGTGAAATAAAATGTCGTGCCTTTTCCCGGTTCTGAATCCAGCCAGATAGCTCCTGAATGATCGTCAACGATAATCCTTTTTACTATGCTTAGTCCTGCTCCTGTGCCATCATACTGATCCTGCGTATGCAAACGTTTGAATAGTACGAAAATTTCTTTGTGATGTTTTTTGTCTATACCAATACCGTTGTCTTTTACGGAAAATTCAAAAACATCGGGTTTGGGCGTGAATCCTACTTCTATCTCCGGCGAAGATCCGGTTTTCTTGGAAGCGAATTTTATTCCGTTACTTATGAGGTTGAAGAAGACTTCGCTGATCTTGATGCGATCGCAGTAGACGATAGGAAGGTGTTCCGCCACCTTGACTTTTGCGTTGTTCTCGCGGATGTCGAAATCCATGCGTTCAAGTACGTTTTTTAAGAGTTTATTCATGTCGGTATTTTCAAATGGGTTTTTTATCCTGCTGATCTTTGAAAGCGTAAGAAGGTCATCTATCAGCATTTTCATCCTTTGTGCACTTGATTTAATGCGGTTCAGATAAAGTTTACCCTGCTGATCTATTCGCTCCTCATTTGTCTCTTCTATGAGCCCGGCGTAGGCTCCGATCTCTATGGGGGGTGCCATAAGGTCGTGTGATGCGGTATGAACGAAATTGTCCAGCTCCTTGTTCGCTTCTTCCAGCAGTTGTTTCTGTTCTTCGAGTTCGCTTTTTTTCTGCTCGACGCTGTTTTTGGCTTCTACGAGGCTGTCCGTCATATGGTTGAACGCGCCGGCTAGTTCTCCGATCTCATCCGTGGTTTGGACTATCGCTCTGGCGGAAAGGTCGCCCCTTGCTATAGTCCGCGATACCTTTGTGAGTTCTGTTATCGGTTTTGAAATAGAATTTGCGGCGAGTATCGCCACAACGATAACTATGGTAAGTAGCAGAAAGCCGATAGTGAAAAGAGCGTCCCGCAGTTCGTTGGATGACGCCAGAACTTCTGCGCGATCCATTTTTACCAGCATTCCCAGCCGAAAAGTCGGGATGTATTTCCATACGGCGATGACTTCTTTTTCTCTGTAGTCCCGGTATACCCCGGATTGTTTGGTGCCATATATCGTTCGGTTTGTGGTTATCTCACGTATTAGTTTGTTGTCGATGTTCATGGCCGCCGGGCCTGATGCTTTGAATCGAAGGGGGGTGATATAAACTATGGACCGGCCTATTTTCGCGACAACGATCGTTTCTCCCGTGTCGCCGAGCCCAGAATGATCGCTTACGATTTTAGAAAGATCCGTATTGCTCATTTGGGCGATCACCATACCGACGAAATCGGCCCCTTTCAGGACAGGAGAAGCGATATAAACATAAACATCCGTTCCTGTTGGCGCGTATTCAAAACTTGATGTTTCTGTTTTAAGCGAAGATTTTGCTTTTATAAAAACTTTTGCCATTTCAGAATCGCGATAAAGGGCGGTCTCGTATATGGATTTATATTTATTTTCTTTACGGACTCGGAATACGATATTGCCGTTGGCGTCGGTGAGCATAAGATCGTCATAGCCGAAAGTTTTTTGATAATAGGAAAGATACGGCTTGAATTCTTTTTCCGCCTCGGCGTATTCCGGTGAATCCGTGCCGTAGATACGGGCAATGCCGGAAAATTTTTCCATGATATCCAGCATCTCAGGCGCGTACGAAATGGTGGTGGCGTTCTTTTCTTTTTCCGTGAGAAATGAATTTATCTGGAACGCTTTATTGTCTGTGATAAGGAAGAGTGTTTTTGACGTTTCATCCTCGATGGCTTTTCTCGACCGCTCGTAGCTCACGTATGTGGCTATGATGAGAGGGATAAGCGCGACTAAAAGGAACCATAATATGAATTTGGCTGTTACTTTTATGTTTCCAAAAAAATGAATATGTTGCATGTTTCTCTCATCTTAAAACGTAGGAGTGCGGTTCCCGCGCCCGAGCTACAGACTAATAAGAGTATATCTGATAGGTAGGGAAAATAAAAACAAATGGGATATAAAACACGCTGCGAAATATCCGTGTGCTGCATTGAAAAGGAAATTAGTTTGTACGGGTAAGTGTCGACAGGTGTATAATCATGTTTTTAAATAAATAGATCAGGATCCGGATGAATAAAATGAATCAGATGGTCAAATCGGTTTTCGGTAACATTTTTCACGCCTTGAAACACAGGAATTTCAGGCTGTTCTTTACGGGGCAGAGCGTGTCGCTTATAGGTACATGGATGCAGTATGTCGCTATGTCATGGCTTGTTTACCGGCTAACGGGATCAGCTTTTATGCTTGGCGTGGTGAATTTCGCGGCACAGTTGCCTTTTCTGATACTTGGTCCTTTCGCGGGGATATTGGTGGATCGTGTCAATCGGCATAAGTTGCTGATAGTCGTGCAGACCATATCGATGTTGCAGGCGTTCACGTTGGCGATATTGGCGCTGTCCGGTGTTATCACCGTTAAACAGATCATAGTTCTCGGGTTTATTCTTGGAACAGTGAATTCTTTTGAGATCCCGGCTAGGCATGCTTTTGTCCTTAATATGGTCGGGAATAATAAGAATGATCTCGGCAACGCGATAGCCCTCAATTCATTCATATTTAATTTAGCGCGTTTTGTCGGGCCGTTGATCGCCGGGTTATTTATCGGATGGTTTGGAGAAGGGGCATGCTTCCTTATGAATAGTGTGAGTTTCTTTGCGGTTATCTCCAGTTTGCTATTGATGAGGATCAAGACTGTAAAGTCTGAAAAAAAGAAGGATAGTGTTTTTAGGGATATGACGGAGGGTTTTAAATACACTTTCGGATCGGTCCCGATAAGGCAGATATTGATGCTCGTCAGCGTGATAAGTTTAATGGCTTCGGCGTATATGGTAGTATTGCCGGTAATAGCGAAAAACGTTCTTCATGGCGGACCGGCTACGCTTGGTTTGTTGATGGCCGGACTTGGTATCGGATGTTTTCTTGCGACGATTTTTCTCGCCGCAAATCGAAATAAAAGTATACTGGCTGATCTTTTACCGGGTTCGGCTTTGATATTTTCGGTCAGTGTGATAATCGGGGCTTTTTGTACGACGTTGTGGTTCGCTATCCCCCTTTTAGCCGTGGCCGGGTTCGGTATTATGGTCAATATGGCGGGAAGCAATATAATTCTTCAGACCATAGTCGATGACGATAAACGTGGTCGTGTTATGAGCTTTTATACGATGGCGTTTCTTGGGGTAGCTCCGGTGGGTAGTTTTCTCGCGGGGTCGATGATCTCCGGGATAGGCGTGGTGGCGGCTCTCGTTGTCAGTGGGCTTGGTTGTCTTGCAGCGTCTATCTACTTTATGCGGAGTATGGCTGAATTGCGTAAAGATATCGAGCGAAGAGTGGAGTTGTCCGGTGTTGTAAAGGTCTCATCGGACATTAGTACGCCCGAGTGAGATAATCATAATAAAGAGAGATAAATGAGCCAAAAGACGGGGTTGGATTCTCGATGAGTGCTAGAAAATTCTAAAATTACGAAAAAACAGCAAAGATCATAGAAAATACTTTATTTTACCTGTGGTTGTGATATAATTTTTCAAGTTCAAGAATACGGCACAAAAGAGCAAAATGCTTTCAAATATAAAATCACACGAACGCGAGGGCACATGAAAAAGACAAGATCGTTTATTGGGCTGGTGGTTTTTCTTTCATTTTTCTTATGTCAGATAGCTTCGGGCTGGGAACTGACGCAGTCTGAGGATGACAGGGAGAAGGCTAAGGAAGACGAGAAAAAACAGACGTCTGAGGAATTTTCATGGTGGCCGACTGACGCCAAACCCGCCCCGGTGAAGGACGAGAAACGCGGCGGATACTGGTGGATGCCTACAGAGCCGGGTAAGATGAGGCCATGGGGGAACCGCGGTTATCTCTATGTTTACAAAATAATTTTCGATTACAAAGAAGAGGACCTTCCTCCCGCGAAACCGGCGGAGCTCAGGGCGTCGCTGCTTATCAAAAAAATCGTTAAGAACGTGAAAATATATTTCGACTACAACAAGTCAGATGTCAGGGATGATGCCGTGGAAGTGTTAGAGAGCGCGTTAAAATCGCTTAAGAAAAACCCGGAAACCACGATACTTATAACGGGTAATTGCGATGTGCGTGGCAGTGAAGAGTATAACAACAAGCTCGGGAAGAAAAGAGGAGAGGCCGTAAAGAGCTGGATGCTTGAGAACGGCATAGCCGAGGACAGGATTCTTATCGTAAGCCGTGGTAAGCTTGACGCTGTGGCGCATGTTACGGATCTTGTAGGTATGCAGAAAGACCGCAACGCGCAGTTCATGGTGGCCGAAGTAGAGGAAGTCATGATACCCGCGCCGGGACAGGCCGGAAGTGAAAGCGCGGTGGCTCCAGTAGCGGAAGGCGCCACTCTCGACAAAGAGAATGTGATAATCGAGGATAAGAAGATCGAAGAGAAAGAAGAGACGATAGAAGGTGCGATAAAGGTCTCGACAAGAGAATATGTGATCAAGGAAGGGGATTCTCTATGGACCATAGCCAAGAAAGAACTTGGTAATGGAAACCGCTGGGAATACCTGTATGAGGTCAATAAGGATAGAATTAAGGATCCGAACAAACTTAAAGCCGGAAAGACCATTGTAATTCCGGTCGAGTAAAATATGATGAAGATTTAAGCCCCTCTTTTCTGTGAAAGGAAAGAGGGGCTTTTGTTTTAATTTAAAGATACTGGGAACGGATGTTTTTTGTTCGCGCGAATAGAAGGCGTACGGTTAGAAATTTGAAATTAGAGATTCGAGGATCATGATAGAACACGAATATTATATGCGAATGGCTTTACAGGAAGCGCAAAAGGCCTTTGATGAGGATGAGGTTCCGGTGGGCGCCGTTATAGCGCATAAGGGTGCTATTATAGGTAAGGGGCATAATCAGATAAAAACGTTGAAGGATCCGACCGCTCATGCAGAAATGATAGTAATAACCCAAGCTGCTTCGTATCTTGAGAACGAACGGCTAAACGAATGTACGCTATATGTTACGATAGAACCATGCTCGATGTGTGTTGGCGCCGCAATCCTTGCGAGGATCAAAACTATAGTGTTCGGTGCGTGGGACCCGAAGACCGGCGCGTGCGGTTCTGCAGTGGAGCTTACAAAAAAAGGTCTATTCAATCACGATATTGAGGTTACCGGCGGCATTATGGAAGCGGAATGCCGTGGTATAATTCAGGAGTTTTTTCTCAAGAAGAGATAATTGCTTCTCAAAATGCGTTTCGTATGCTAAAATTACAGGCGTTGTTTTTGAGAATTTAAAATTGTCTTGAACATTGCATTGTCGGAGCGTTTGAACGCGTGATGTATATATAAAGGTTCAAATAATCCGGGAAGTTCTATAAGATAAAAAATCGCGGAGAGGTGGCCCAGCTGGTCTAAGGCAGCGGTTTGCTAAACCGCCATAGGATTGAAAGGTCCTATCGAGGGTTCGAATCCCTCCCTCTCCGCCATATAATAAAAAAGGACTAACTTGCTAACTACAGGTTGGTCCTTTTTTATTATATGGCGCTGTAATCGCGCCGTTCTGTGGTTCGAGGCAAGCGCGATTACAGGGGCATTTTCTCGTCAGTCCGGAATCAAAACTTTGTTTTGTTCCGTTCTTCCTCGAAAATTCCCATCGAGTTCGGGGCATCCGCCTTCGGCGGCTGTCCCTCCAACACACATTCTATTTGTGTAAAAGAAAATGCCCGAGAGGGAGGGGTTCGAACGGGAGCATCTTCGCCTTTAATTTAGCGAAGTATCCGAGTTGGCGAGGATACGAGAACGTGCGAAGATGCGGGTGGCCGACCGAAGTCCCGCTATGTTTTTTGACGAACGAAAGTGAGGAACAAAAACATGCAAAGCGGGACGGAGGCGCTCGAATCTCTGTCTATAGCCAGACCAGGTCGGGGATCCTGCGCCGTCACTTCGTTCCGGCTTGTGTTCCCGTTCTTCACGCCATTTAAAAAATGGCTGTGCAATTGGCTTTCGGGGAATATTTGCGCAGGCCAATTGCACGGGCAGTTCCTCGTCAGACTTTGTGTGAAAATGAATTTTCCCAAAAATTCTTCCTCGGAACTTCCCATATAGCTCGGGGCAAATCCTTCGGATTTGTCCCTCCCTCCTTCGGCGGCTGTCCCTCCAACACACATTCTATTTGTGTAAAAGAAAATGCCCGAGAGGGAGGGGTTCGAACCGAAGCGGCTGAAGGCCGCGGTCGATTGTCGATTTTCACAAATATTTGTGTCGCCAAAAAAAGTATGTTGTGGTCAGGAATTTTGAGTCCGACTATCTTGAGGGTATATCAATGATAGGTTTTAAAATTTGGACCCGCTGGCGTTTGACTCGAGGGGTTTTTGACTATAAAATATTATAACAACGTAGGGGTTGTATAAATATGAAAATCGGCGAAAAACAGTTTTTATGTATCGTGGCGTTACTGCTTGGTTGCGCAGTGGCTTTGTTCTCATATGCATTCTTCCTTACGGATTCCTCTGAACTGTTTGAAAAACTAATATTTTGGAATATCTTGTTTTTCCTTCCGGGCTCATTTGTGTCGTTATATTTTATAAGACAGTATAATTTTTGCAAATATACAACTGATCCTGAACCCAGAGAGTCAATTATTGGTTACCTCGAACAAAAGCTGAAATCACCGCCCCAAGGCATGTAGCTAATTCAGATTTTTGTTGCATGATGTTAAAAATCAATTAAAGGAGAAAAAATGAGAGCTATATTACTTGCGATTCTTGTTGTGTGTGTGACCTTTTCTATGTCATTTGCGGCTGAAACGGTCTCAAAACTGCCTAAAGTCGGTGCGTATACTACGGCTCCGGGGCATCCGCCGAAAGATAAGAGCGGAAAGAAGAAAATGACATTCGATCAGTTTAAAAAGAACAAAGCTGCCAAATCGGAAAATGCTGCGGCAGTGAAATGAAGCTTGGTGAATCAAACGAAAAAGGCGCGGATGTTTCCGTGCCTTTTTCGTTTAGTATGGTCCGGATGTGACAAAACTTTGCACCTAATGTATAATTGTCTAAAAAAGGAGGGTTATGAATAAAACTATTTATCGAAATTCTTTTTGTGTCATATTTTCACTCAGCATGTTTGTGTTTTTGGTGTTGTCGTGTAGTGCCGGAGCGGAAGGCCTTTTGAACAGACAGAGCGGTCCGACTGATCTTCAGAAACAGGAGCTTGATACGGCGTATCAAAGAGGGTATTACGACGGGAAGGAAGGGAAAAACCCGATAGATTATACCGCCTCCGGAACGGAGAATAAAGGAGAGGTAGTAAGAGGCGCGGGTAGAGGCGCGTTGGGCGGTGCGGCTATGGGTAGTCTAAGCGGCGGTGAGGCCGGAAAAGGCGCCGCATGGGGAGCCGGTATGGGCGCGGCTAAAGGGCTGATCAAAAAGAAACGGGCTGAGAACCAGGAACGCGAATGGGCGGCTGAACTTAATGACGCTTATAATAAAGGGTATCTTAAAGGTGTGAATGAAAAGAATATGGTTAAAACTCAGCCGACTTCAGCTAAATAACGTGTTTGGTGCTGATATGGTTTGTTGGTAGAGGGGCGATCTTAGAAGATCGCCCCTCTTTTTTTTGATATAAATTAACCTTGAAAAACATGGTCATCGGTGCTATAAGAGTACTCATGCCGCATCTGGAAAATAGTTTCCGGAGGGATGACCGAAATACAACGAAAAGGGATAGTATGAAGAAGAAAAAAGCGGAACAGGATATAGCCGAATTGATAAATAAAATACAGGAACAGCTCGTTGTTCTTGGTGAAAAAGTAGATGTCCTTCTCAGTAAATCAGCGACGGTTCACGCGGATAATATCCCGTTCTCAAAGCCGTTCCAGCAGGTGGTTCATGCCAATAATAGTTCCTCTGATCCGAAACCAAATGGCAATTTTAAAAGTAAACCTATGTATAAGGCGGTTTGTGCCGACTGTAAAAAAGATTGTGAAGTTCCTTTTAAGCCTAAAGGTGACCGTCCTGTGTACTGCAAAGAATGTTTTTCCAAACGCAAATCCGGAGGGGCTTTCAAACCTGCGTCAAATAATGTGCCCCAATCGGCATTTATCGTACAGCCATCCGAAAAAGAACAGCCTCAGCAACAGGACGCTAAGAAAAATTCAGGAATTAAAAAGAAACCTGCTGTAAAAAAACGCAAATCCGCAAAATGATACGTCATTTTTAATATGTTTTCCCCGCGGAGAAGCAGGCCATTTTTGGAAAAGGCATAAACTGTGCTATAATAACTACCGCTAGGGGGGGCGCATGAGGGCCGGGATTTTTATAGCTGGGCTTTGCGCGTTGGCGGTTCTTGAGACTGGGGCATATTACATGACCCAAGGCGCGGATATCGATTACTATAAAGGCCGCGCTTTTTTTGAGACCGCTAATTACCGGACAGCCATATCATTTTTTGAAAAAACACTTTCTCTTGAACCTGACCATCCAAAGGCGATGAGGGATCTCGCTTCCTGTTATAAATGGACCAAAAACTATGCTAAGGCAATACCTATCTATCAGGGACTTATAGACCGTTATCCGAATGATATGAAAACCAAAGAAGATCTTGGCGATGTTTATGCCTGGAGCGGCGAATACAAAAAAGCAGCTATTTTGTACCGCGAGGCGATGGCCGGGACTGGCGAACTGAAAGTATGGTTCAAGCTCGCCGAAGTGTATTTCTGGGATAAGGATTATCCTCTTGCCAAAAAGATCACAGAAGGCATGCTGAAAAAACATCCTAACTGGCGGGAAGCGCGCCTATTGATGGCCAAAATACTTCATTACTCGGGAGATGCTGATGGCGCTATAAAATATTATCAGGATCTTTTGGAGGACAAGAAAAGAAAATGATATCTATAAATAAAAAATCGGTTTTCGCGGGATTTTCGATAGCTGTTTCTTTTGTAACGGTTTTCGGTGGAGGGATCTGTGCGTATGGTTCTGCCGCTAAAGAGAAAGAAACCGTACAGGTCAAGATGCTACTTAGTGAAGCTTATGCGCAAAAAAAAGACTACGATAGCGCCGCTAAAGGATACCGGGAAATAGTGGCCGGGGATCCCTGGAACGTCAAGGCCCGTGAAGGTCTGGCCGATGTTTTGAGCTACGGAAAACATTATGACGAGGCTATTGCGGAATATGAGAAGATGCTCTCAGCCGATCCGGATAACTTGGTTGTCATGAAAAAACTAGCTGCGGTCTATTCGTGGGATAAACAGTATGCGCGATCCATCGATATTTACAAAAAAATAACGGAACTTGATCCGAAGGATGCGGGGTCAAAGGCGCTGCTGGGAGACGTGCTTTCCTGGGCGGGGCGGGATGAGGAGGCGATCGGCGTTTATTCGGGGATACTTGAAAAAGATGCCGGGAATATGAAAGTCGCCGCGAAACTAGCCGCGGTCTATTCGCATAAAAAGGAATACGCAAAAGCGGTTCGATTGTATGAAGACATAATTAAAAGTGATCCTAATAATGTTGCGGCGATCGAAGGGCTTGGGGATGTGCTTTCATGGAACGAAAAATATGATGAAGCTATCGAAACATATTCACGTATCGTCGAACGATCACCAGATAATACTGCTGTTATTAAAAAAATGGCGGCTGTGTGTTCGTGGAACAAAAATTATGACAAAGCGAAGGCTTTGTTCCAAAAAATACTCGTTGCCGATCCGAAAGACGTTAATGCGCTTATCGCGATGGGGGAGATCTGTCTCTGGTCCGGAGAATATTCCGCCGCGCTTGAATATTTTGAAAAAGCCAGGGCCGTGGATGACAGCTTGAAAGTGCAGTTGGCGATCGCCGAGACATTGTCGTATTCCGGAAGGTACGATGAATCCGAAAAAATGTTCAGGGGTATTCTGGATAAAAACCCATCCGACATGCGCGTGAAAACGGCGTACGCTGATTGTCTGGCATACAATAAAAAATATGAGGAAGCAGAAAGGATATATAACGAAATCCTGACTGCTGGAGTAGATCCGGAAGTGAAAAGAAAATTTGCCGATGTTTTAAGCTGGCATAAGAAATACCGTGAGTCGATAATAATGTACGATGAGTTAATAAAGGAAGGTGCCGGAGAGACCGTGCTTTTGCAGAAAGCGAGGGTTCTCGGGTGGGCCAGGGAATATGAAAAGAGTCTGAAAGCTTACGATGAGGCTTATCAAAAAACGAAAGACGATAAAATAAAACTGGAAATGGAAGCTAAGGATGCCTATTGGAGCGCACGCGTTAAAAAAGCTATATCAAAATATAATGAACTCATAAAACGAGATTTTCAAAATGTCGAGGCGATGTTCGATCTCAGTCAGGTGTATTCATATCAGCGGATGTGGGGTGAGGCCCGTTCCGAATACGAAAAAATATTAGGTCTCGCGCCGGCGCATTTCAGGGCGAAAGAAGGTTTAGAGAAAACGGATCTTATATCAAAACATATAAGGCTTGATTCATCATATGATTATTTTGAATCAGATAGCCAAAGCAGGGATTCTGATATACGTAGGCATTCGGCGGTGGAGAAGTTATATGTGCCCATTAACGATAAGACCTCTTTCGAGGCCGAGGATTGGATGACCGAGCGGATGTTCTCGGATTTCAGTGATGTTTTCGAGAACAGGACCAAATTGCGTTTGAATTACGCGAACGGTCCAGATTGGTGGATCGACGGCATGTACACCGCGTATACGTATAGTAAGGGTATAAATACAATGCATAATTTTGGCGGGAGTTTTACGTTTAGGGCGTTCGATCTCGCGCTGTTCAGATCGTCGTATGAGAGAGAAAGACTTGAGAACAGCAGTGAGGTCATACGTGGAGGATATTACAAAGACACATTCATGGAGCGCGTCGATATGGACCTGACACAACGTTTAAAGTTAGGCGGGGATTACTCTTTTTCATCGTTCCATCCTGAGAACTCAAGGAACCTGGCGGGTGGGGATGTTCTTTACTATTTTTCTTTTGATCCCCTCAGGTTCACCGCGAAATATAGATATTCGTACGACGAATATAACAAGAAAGTAATAGAATATTTTTCACCGAAAGGTTTTACGACTAATACTTTTTCTTTCAACTGGCGGCATTACCTGAATAAGAACGGGATGTTTTTCGGGGCGAACGATATTTATTATGAGGCGGGATATGACGTATCGGTGGATTCGACGTATATAGCGAGCCATAGATTTTCAGGCGGGTTATACTGGGACATAACAAAAAGTTTTGCCGTGGCGCTGAACGGTTTTATAACGAATTCAAGCGTGGACGTGTATAAAGAACGCAGGATAATCGCGTCATTAAAATATTACTTTTGATACGAATATGGGAAGAAAAAGGAATTTCATAGACGCTCTGGTGCTTGTGACGGTGATCGCCATACTTGTGTATGTCATCATGCGTACCGTTACTTTCCTGATGGCTGAATATGGGCCTATAGATAAGGCCATGGCTATTATCCTGATAGCCGGAGAGTTTTTTATACTTCTTCACAGTATTGGATACGCGCTGGACGTGGGGCGCGCGGTTCGCCGCGAAGAAAAAACATATCCGGATCTTCCGGCTCAAAAACCTTCGGTGGCTATACTTGTCGCCGCGCGGCATGAACCCAAGGAAGTTCTGGCTAAGACGTTCATTACCCTGATAAATCTCAATTACCCGAATAAAACGGTGTATTTTCTAGACGATAGTTCCGATGAAGAATATCTGAGAGAGGCCGAGGAGATATGTCGTGAATACGGGCTTCGTCTATATCGAAGAAAAGAAAGGCATGGGGCTAAGGCCGGTATAATAAATGATTGTCTGAAGATGTTATCGGATAAATATGTGGCGATTTTTGACGCGGATCAGAATCCTATGCCGGAATTCCTGAACGCTCTGATACCGATACTTGAGGGTGACCCAAAACTAGCGTTCGTCCAAACGCCTCAGTTCTACACGAATATCGGAGATTCTCCCGTATCGCGGGGCGCGGCATTTCAACAAGCGGTGTTTTATGAGTATATCTGCGAAGGGAAAAGCGCGGGTGACGCCATGTTCTGTTGCGGTACGAACATAGTGTTCCGCCGGGATGCGCTTGTGTCGGTTGGCGGGTTTGATGAGAGCACGGTCACTGAGGATTTCGCGACATCCATAAAGTTGCATTCATCGGGATGGAAGTCTTTATATTATGGCCGGGTATCGGCGTTTGGAATGGCTCCCAAGGATCTGGCTGGATATTTTAAACAACAGTTCAGATGGGCGGCCGGGACTGTATCGGTATTTAGGACATTGCTCCGCATATTGCTCACAAAGCCGTTCTCTCTAAATCTTTTGCAGTGGTGGGAATATCTGCTTTCGAGCACATATTATTTTATCGGGATCTCATTTTTTATTTTGATGTTGTGTCCGGTGGCTTATATATTTTTTAAATTACCGTCATTTTTCATGGATCCCAGGATATATGTACTGGCGTTCATACCGTATATCGTATTGTCGATAAGCGTGTTTTACAAGGTTCTTGCCGAAAGGCGTTACAAAGTCCGGGATCTTTTTGTGGGGCAACTTTTAGGCGCGGCGGCTTTCTCGGTCTATATACGTGGCGCTATGTCCGGTCTTATCGGGCGGAAACTGTCATTCGGGATAACGTCCAAAACAAAAGGGAACGCGATCCCTTATATTAAATTATGGCCCCAGATATCTATGATGATACTGAATTTTTCAGCCGTTGTATGGGGAATAAACAGATTTATCTATGAATTAGACGCGGCGCTTTTGGTCAACGGATTCTGGGCGTTCTATCACTTTCTTGTGATGTGCGGTATATTTTATTTCAACGAGGGTGGAGAATGCGAAAAATAATTTTATTTGTCATTATGGCGATAATATTATTGTCCTCATTCTGGATAGTTACGGGCGGGGGAGGACGGTTCTGTATGACAGGTGCGTTCATTTGTGACCGGCCCACGTACGCTGATATAAAGAATTTCATGGACGATTACGGAAAAAAACCGTTTTTTGTGCTTGTGTTCACTGATTGGGGTAAATTTATAGACGTTTTGATAATAAAGGATGTTTATTACACCGGGTGTACACTTCTTGTCACATGGGAACCATGGGACGCTCAGACAAAAAAAGGGATAGATCTCGATGCACTAGCACGCGGCGCGGATGACGTGTATATTTCCCAATTTGCAGAAAAACTCAAAAGTATCAAAGGCCCGGTTTTTATACGGTTCGCCCATGAAATGAACGGTAACTGGTATCCGTGGGCCGGTCCCGGGAATAAGGAGAAGCTTATAAAATGTTACAGGCACATAAAGGAAGTATTCGATCGATGTGGTGCGTCGAATGTGAAGTGGGTGTACTCCATAAATTGGGAAAGCGTGCCGAAGGAAGGAAACGACCCTCTTATGTATTATCCGGGAGATGATTATGTGGATTATGTGGGTATCGACGGCTATAACTGGGGGACTTCCCAAGACTGGAGTTCTTGGATGGGGTTCCGGGAGATATTTTCGGGTGTTTACAATGAGGTGGCAAAACGTCTGAAGAAGCCGATAATAATAACAGAATTTGGTTCGGCCTCGTCAGGCGGAGATAAAACAAGGTGGATACAAGGGGCTTTTGCCGATATAAAACGAATGGAAAATATCAAAGGTTTTATCGTTTTCAATGTGGATAAAGAAGCGGACTGGAAGTTTGGGATCAATAACGCGGCCGGGGCGGCTTTTAGAGAAGGGATCGGACAGCGGTATTTTAAAGATGATATTAAAAATTTTGAATGATCGCATCGGCGAAAGGCGGAGATATGAAGAATAAGGAAAAGGTTTTAAAGCTGCTTGAAAAATGTGTTCATACCGAAGATAGTGTGATCCCGGTCGTTTCAGAACATATCAGCAATACTCTGTTTTTATCCGGGCTTAGGGAAAAGGACGCCGATGTGATAAAAAGCGTTCTGAATACTTTGAGATCGGATTCCGAGCGGCATCGCAGAATGTTCCAGCATGCCGTAGAAAAGGTGAGGGGGTAAAAATGCTGTCCAAAGCCGATTATAAAAGCTATTTTGAACAGGTCGCTGTTCTTGAACGTAGTATGGTATGCGAGACACATGATATAATCGCCGCGTCCGATGATGAATTTGTGATAGAAACGGCTAAGTCCGTGCTTCGGGATGAGCTCAAACATTATAAATTGGTCCAGATGGTGCTTGGGACATACATATACGAAAGCCTGGAAGAGAGAAAGTCCTTTGCCAGAAAAAGCAGTATCGGGGATGTGACCGTTTTGTTCCCGGACGGATCCTCGGAAAAAGGGCGATGTATTTTTCTTTCGGACGAACGGATGATCGCCGAGTTTGATATGCCGGTAAAGGTTTGTCCTGAAAAAGTAAAGATATCGATGATCCCGTATGATGGCGGTGCTGGGATAGACAGCTTGGTTCTGAATATATGGACGGAAATGATAGGGGCGGAGTTTTCGGACAAACCTTCGTTAAAATACTATCTCGCGGGTTTTGAGTTCTGAATCATATTGCTAAAGGATATGTTTTGAGAAGCGAATGTTTTTAATCTTTCTGTCGATATAATTTGCGAAGGAATAAATTCCACCAGGCGATCACAAGGGTTACCGATAGCAATACAAAGAAACTTATTATCCAGAATGCCTGCGGATGACCTTGTAATGGGATGTTGACGTTCATCGAGAAAAAGCTGACAACAAGGGTTGGGACCATGATTATGATAGTGATGAGGTTCAATGTTTTCATCAAAATATTCAAATTGTTGCTTACGATAGACACTCGCGCGTCCATAAGGCTCGCGAGAATGTTTGAATATATTTCGGCCTGACCGAAACATTGTCCGTTCTCTATTATCATATCGTCCAGGAACTCGGTCTCTTTCTGCGAAAACTCTATCTTTACAGCGTTATTCCTTAGTTTTGCGAAAACAAAGTTGTTAGAGTTTATGGCGTTCAGATAATAAACCAGCGATTTCTCTAGGCTGAAAAGGTTGAGTAGATATTTATTTTCCATCGATACGCTTATCTTGTGTTCTATTTCTTCCGTGATCATGTTTATGATCTTTAAATGTTCAAGGAAGTGGAATATGGACCGGTAAATGATCTTAAGGAATAGATCTTTTAATGAATCCACGGTGTTGAATATTTTACCGCTGAAAAGTGGAATGTCTTCCGGGAGTATGATAACTAGCTTATCGTTGAACAGAAAAAGACCCATCGAGGCGACCTTGAAAGATAGCTGTTCTTTTCCGGAGTAGTTTTTAGGTTGTTTGAATATGACGGCCGTGTGGTCCGGTTCGAATTCAAGCCTTGCGAGCTCATCCGGGTCGAGAACGGATAGTAAAGTGTGTTCATCCAACTTAAAATCGTTTATCAGCGATTTCTTTTCGTTTTCGTCGGGATTTATAAAAGACCATATCGTCGCGGTCTCCCGCGGCGATTCGCATATCCTTTTATCCTCAATTTTATACGTAGCAAGCATTGGAGCCTCCCTGACAAAAACCGACCTCAAAATTATATCAGGTATTCATGTAAAAATCACGAAAACAATAAAGGATTCTTAAGTGGGCATCCAAAAGACGCGTTTTTTCTGTGCCGTCTCTTGATATGGAACGCGTTGGTGGATATACTCGAATACGAGAAAGGCGGAAATGATGAGAGATTTTAAAAGAAGTGTATTGGTTTTGATCTTTGTCCTGTTCCCGGCTTTGTTTGCTGCCGGGGCAGATAACCTGGCCCCCGATTATCAGACGGCGATAACGATGTGCGCAGATACTATCGGGAATGATCCCGGTCCATGGTTGGCCCCGGCCGGGTCTATAGTATATATTCCGGGAGATGGATCGACGGACAATGATTTCGGGCTAAAGTATGATGCCAGCCATCCGACATGTCTTATAACCAGGACTGCCACAAAGGCGTCTTACTATACCGGTTCAATACTTTCATATGTGCACGATAGCTATAAAATACTGGATTTTAGAAGTTCGCCTGCAGACGACGCGGCTTGGGTGACTACTGGTAATCAGGTGACACAGTTCGTTTTAAACTCGGGTAATTGGGCTTCCGGGGACAATGTTACCACGTTACTTGAACGTGGTCTTGGCATGCAAAACAATGATTCACACGACATGATTCTTGAAATAGCGATTATTCCGGACGCGGATGGCTTTGACAATGTGATGATGAGGCCGGTAAAAAATCCCGATGTAGAAACGTATTCAACGACGGCCAGTGATTACGGCAATGCCGCTACTTTTCAGCAGCCTGCCGGAATGACCTCCGGGACGGTGTATGAATATTTTCAGACATATTATAATAACTGGAAAGTCAGCGCGCTTGATAACAGGACCTTTCCGTGGACGCAAATGGGATATACGTTTTTCTGGGGTAACGGCAGCACTCAATCCGATATTCAGGGAATGACGGAATTTATTGTTCTGGCGAAAACAACGGTGAATCTTTACGCGATGTACGCTACTTCTTCTTACGCGTATACATTGAATAACGCCGGGACTTTTTCCTCGGTCGCGGCGGCTCAGTTCGGGAACGGTTTCGCCAGTTTCAATATTGACGGAAGCTATGGGGAGTGTAAAACGGTATGGGCGGGACATCGTTTTCAAAAATTGACGCTCGATGAGGCTGATGGGACGAATGAAATAATAGTTACTAATTCCGGAACGGTTACGGGATCTGCCGGTTCGGGGATACTTGTGTGGTCGCTAAATTATAAAGTTACTAACAACGGATATATTTATGGGGCTAATACGATAAAATTCGGGCTTGCGAATACGGATAACATATCGATTCTTTTTAGAGGAGATACCAGCACGGATTATGGTACGCCGGTTAATGGTATAAATGAACTTGTCAATACAGGTACTATATCGAGCCCCGGGACGGCGATCAGGGTTGATAACGGAGACACAAAAATAACCAATAGCGGAACAATTTCAGGAGATACCTACGGTTTGGATATAACGGCCGGCGGCGCGTGCGCTACGACCATAAACAACACTGGCTATATAACGGGTAATACCGCGATCGAAATTGATTCAGGGGCGCTTACTTTAACGGGAACGGGTACGATAAATGGAACGAGTTATGCCATAAGAACGGCCGGTGGGGACGACGATACCATTACTGTCACCGGTGGATATATAAACGGTATCATAGATCTGTATAACGGGGATGATGTTCTCAGTATAAATAATGCAAAAATGGGTTTTACTCTCGATCGTGCCACGGCGACTTCCGCGCAGTATGTCTCGTCCGAGACGGTATCTATCGCCGACGTGGCGCCTTGTACGTTTGCTGTCAATGTGGCTCCGGGAACAAAGAATGTGCAAAACAATGAAAATTTTTTAATAGTCGACGCACAGGATCTTACTGTGGATCAATCGAATTTTGTGATACAAAATGATAACAGCCTTCCGATGGTGACTTTTTCCGCTGTAGTAAGCGGGGCGCAGATATATCTTGTTGCTAACAGGGATAATGCATATTATGGCGCTAACGCGGGGAACCGATCGTTAGGGACC
>Ga0116171_10000076_pt1 | contig 94178 bp, 131 predicted proteins | sample AD_JPNHW2_MetaG_FD_89798 | JGI IMG/M metagenome (GOLD analysis project Ga0116171, IMG submission 89798) | Active sludge microbial communities of municipal wastewater-treating anaerobic digesters from Japan - AD_JPNHW2_MetaG | ecosystem: Engineered > Bioreactor > Anaerobic > Digestate | place...
CTTGCGTTGTAGTCTCGGTCGTGAACAGTGTTACAATGAGGACATTCCCACTCGCGGTCAGACAGTTTGAGCTTGCGATTCTGGTAACCACAGATTGAGCAGAATTGAGAACTTGGGTAGAACCGTGGTGCTTTGATTAACTTGATTCCGGCCTTGTCACATTTGTATTGAAACTGTCTTCCGATTTCACCAAACGATGCGTCTAAGATACTGTTGGCCAATTTATGATTCTTGCTCATGTTTGCTGGCTTCAAGCTCTCGATCACAATAACTGTCGGGTTTGATTTAATAATGCTTGATGTCATCTTGTTAGTATGATCACGTCGGATGTTTTTGATTCTTCTATGTAGTCGTTGTAGTTTAAGCTTAGTCTTATTCCTACTGTTAGACCCAACCACTTGTCTCGCTAGTTTTCGTTGGAGTCGTTTCATCCTTTTGAGATATTTTCTGTACGCTTTTGGGTTTTTGAACACTTCCCCGTCTGATGTGATCGCAAGGTCTTTCACCCCGAGGTCTACTCCCACAATGTCTGATTCAGAAAGATTGGTCAACGGTTTTGGTGTAGGGATGATTGTTTGAGACCTGATATAGAAAGAACAAAACCAACGATCTGCCTCTCTGGATATGGTGATAGATGGAACCTCAACTTCGTGATGAGTGGCGTAACCATGTTCCTTCAACCTGACACGACCTATCTTCGGAAGAATGATGTAGTTGTAACCAACACGGGTTGTCAAACAAACTTTATATGAATCGTGGTGTCCTCTCTTCTTCATCACAGGGTAGGAACCATGTTTGGCAAAGAACCGTTTGAACGCGGTTTCTAGATTCCGGAGAGCTTCCTGCCAGCATGATTTAGACACTTTTCCAACCCAATCAAGTTCAGTATCTCTCAGTTTGGCGAATTGTTTGTACCAGTCTTTCGAAGATACCTTCGGATAATTTGGTTTAGCGAGTCCTAGAGTTTCGGCTTCCCGTTTAGCCATGTCTACTTTGATTGTATGGTTTTGTAGCGCCCAATTATACGCAAATCTTGATACTCCACAATGGTTGTAGAACTGTTTAACCTGCGTTTGATTTGGCTTGAGTTCGATACGGTAACTTAGAATCATATATCTGTATTTAGTGTTGTTGAAAGGACTATGTATGATGATTGTTGACTATATTATGATTGAAATGATTGAACACTTGATATCTTTCGTTGTTGTATAAAAATTATCAGTTAACTCATTATCAAGAATTTTTAATTTTTCATATTCCAATTTCAGTTTTTCTATTTGTTTTTGCCTCTTGGTTTTCTCAGATATGAAATTGTTATATCGTTCATACAATTTCTTAATCATTTCAGGCAAACCATTCTTAAACAATTCAACATCTTTCAGTTTCATTGAATTTATGTAAACTGTAATTCCTTTATAAATTGAAATCTCGCAAGGAATCTCATCAAAATCAACCAAGGAAAAATCAAGCTTTGACATTGCCTTAGTACGAATATAAATGTGGAATGAGTTAAATTTGAAATCAATCCGGTAGCTGAAACGACTTTGATTCATGATTGAACAGTCTGGGAATAAATCTTTGAATACTCCTTCGATATATGGAGCAAAAATCTGAGCTTTGAATTCGGAGACATTCTTGTTCTGCTTCCGAAGTTTTGACTGTTCTACTTTGTTTTCAAGCTCAGTCTTTAATTTCGCGATGTCTAATGTAAAAACTCCTAGAGCAGCTTCTTTAGTTTTTGATTTCTTGATAGGTTTTTGAAACGTGATAACCGACTTTCCAAGTGTCGAATTTTTGTAAAATTCGACACGATTATCATACTGAATCCAAAAAGAAATGGATTTATTATTAAGAGAAATGCGGCGGTTTATATATTCTCCAACATCTTTATTAACAGTCAATCCAAATGGCTGACAACAACTAGCCAGCGCATTCCGAAACTCTTTTGTTGAGAATTTATTAGCGCGAAATTCTAAAATTCCTGGGTTTGAACTATCTGTCAGAGTTTCATTTTCATATATCATAATTCTTTAATCTCTTTCAATGTTGTTAATAATTTCTTCAGATTTTCTTTTGATAAATGCCAATCTGTTGAAAATCTGGCGCATTTCAAATAACACGTTTCCCATTTATCATTCGAGAATATGTAATATGTAACATGTTTTGATAATAGTTTGTAATAGAAAGTGTTGTGAATGTTTTTCTCTTCATATGAGTTCTCAATAAATTCATAATTACATAGTTCATCTAAATCAATTTCAGAAGCAAGAGCCATTCCCATTAAATGATGCTCCAATTTTTTTGTTTTGAACGTCTTCTCTTTTGTTTTTTCAGCTTTGCGGCGATTCTCAAAAATCTTAAAAACTCTATAAATTGGATAGTTAATTTCCTCATCAGATTCAATATAAACAGAACAAGTACGAAGCTTATCAATTAAAAGAATATAAGCATCTTTTCTTGAACTAAGGGCACCATTCCGAATGCCAGCGAGAATTTCATCAATATTTGAATCATCGGAATTATAAAATCTGACGTGTTTTGATGTGTGTAAAATATCCGGGCGACTATAATAGGAACCAGTTGTTACAAATCCAGGAATTTTGTCTTGAATAAATTCCGCTCTATATTGTCCAACCCTACCATAATCAACAAATGTAATCTTTTGTTTTACCATTCCAAAAAGATTTAGCAATTCAGCAATATCTTCGTGTAATGTAATTTGCCTAACATCTGTTTCTTTTATTTTGACATGAACTTTTTGTTTTATTACATCATCAAACGTCATCTGTTTTATTTGAGCTATTGTTTTTAGTACCACTTAAAACTCCCATGTCTATTAACGATTCAACAAACTTAACCATTCCATCTTTATTCAATTTTCTTCCTAGATGGCCTTTCATGAACCAAATATCAAATAATGGGTCGCCTTCAACAGAATCTTTTCTCATCGTAATACTAAGTCTTCGTCCGTTTGTTAGCGTTCCTATGTATTCAAGAGGATTGTAGTTAGAAGCTGTGATGCCTATATTTGAATAGCCATGTTCGTAAAAATCATTCATGGTAGCAGCCCAACTCCATGTTCCTTGAAGTTTCTTTACATTGCTATCAACTTTTCTTGCTTCTTTATTCTTTTTTTGTTGAAGGAGATATTTTAGATACTTTGTAATCGGAAAATCTATTTCGGTATTTATAGCAAACCGAAAATCTTTACAATCATGGTCGATAATCAAATCATTGTTGAATAATTTTCCTGGGACTGCTCGATAACCACGGCGTTGGTCAGATAAATGTAACCTGCCAATCTTCATTTCTCTATACTTATATGATGACTTTATACCAAACCAATCATAATAAAGTCCAACGTTTGAGTTTTTTGTTTTATATAATTTTTCAAAAGTATTACCGAACCAACTGTTGAATTCATTATCTCCTGTATGAAACTCACACGCGAAAGTATTTTTAATAATTTGAATAAACGCATCTTTAACAACTGATGGAGAATCTGTATTTTTAATTGTTAGATAATACCGATTTTTATCAAGTTTTATGGAATTAATATCTCCAGTAACATCAACTTTTATATTTGCCATGGCACACCTCTAAAAAAGTGTAGCATGGAAGAATTGAAAAAGGGAGCCGGAACCCGACCCCCTTTGTTATCACCACTCCTTTACAGACTGCCGATAATTTCGCTTGTGCTCACGATACTGCGAGCGAGTGAAGGGGTTTTCCATAATCCGAGCATACCGAAGACGTTCCATCCGACGCTTCCGCTCAGCACGAAGTTCTTCCTTTGAGAATGGAGTTTCGAGCATGGATTCAATCTCAGGAAGAGTCAAAGCCTGAACGCTATTCTCATCAGCCTTCATGCGACGACGCCTCTCGGAATCTCTCCAAGCCTTACGAATCTGGTCCTTTGTTCTAATTGACATGTTTTACCTTTCAGTTTAGGGAGTTCTTTCATTCCCTCACTGAAAGTATACCTTGGAAGAACTAAGTCGTTAAGCGCAGAAGAATCGGATAATTGACGCAAATGAATTTTCAAAGAGGAATGGGATGATATAAAATGCTGAGAAAATGGCAAGTCCGATAGCAACCAAGTTGTTCTTCTCAAGCCATTTAGAAACATTTCTCCCACCAACCCAAAGACTTTCCAAAATTCTTCCGCCGTCCATTGGAAAGATTGGAAGAAGATTGAACAAAGCTAGATTCGCATTTATAGTAGCCGCAATCTTACAAAACTCTTTCAGAAAGTAAGAATTTGAATTAAACGCGATAAGACAAAATATGAACGATAAAATTATATTACAAACAATTCCTGCCAACGAAACTGCGAGATAACCTTGTTTGAGATTCTTGAATTTCCAAACAGTGATTGGTACAGGTTTCGCCCACCCAATTCCAAAAATCAACATGAACAAAAATCCCTTAATGTCAATATGCTTCAAGGGATTCAACGTAACTCTGCCTTGTTTTTCAGCAGTGTCGTCTCCATAAAGCTTAGCTACAAATGCGTGACCAAACTCATGAAACGAAAGAGAAACAAGAATAATTGGAATTAAGAAAATGAAAGTGACAAGGCCCGAAAGCCCTGAGAATATGAGAGAAATGAGCATTAAATCTCCTAAATTGGAATATGTTTGATGAGAAGTTTTGAGAATTCTGAAATAAAAGAGTCTTCAGATTTTGAATAGATGAGATAAATCGCGGCATTTCCTTTTATCAAATCGAAAATTGCTTGGTTTCGTTCCTTTTGTTTTTCGAATGATTGATTATATGAGTTATGCCTATCAAAATAATCTAAAAATTGAAAATAAACTTGGTTTACTTCAGATAATGTTGGTTCTTTTTGAGATAGTTCTTTTATAGCTGGGAAAAATCTAGCAAACATGTCTTCTGCGAGTGTTTGTTCTCGAGAAGTTTTATATGTACTCGTTGTATTTGCTGCCCAACCATATGTGATACCACTTATACCACTAACTAATCTGAATGAATTACCGCTAGTTACTGCACTTGAATTATTAGTATTTGAGCTTTGTGAATTTTTACTATTAAACAATGGCATTTTTATTTTCCTTCTTCCAGCCAAACCTTTCTATCTTCCAGTTTGACTTCTGCTTCCAAAATCTCAACATTTCCTTTTTTATTCTCAACAAAAACAATCCGCTTGATACCCGCATTTCCAATAAACCAAAGACAACTTTCACACGGTTTAGAAGAAATAACATAATTAGCATCTTCAGATTTCGTCAACCCAACAATGTAAAGAGTCATATTGTCATTGATGTAATTTCGTTTCGATATAAACTTAGAAACACAATTTACTTCAGCATGGGTTGGAATAATATAGTCTAAAATCTGAGGAGTGTTGGGGTTCGTTTTATTATAATCATTCAATCCCCAAGAAAGAACAGATTTCTTTTCCGTCAACAATGCACCAACAGTATACATGCCCTCAATGCGATTATCTTTCACATATTTCGTCAGTTTGTTAATGTAGTTTATGTCCCTCGGCTTTATCATTCAGCAATCCTTTCATTTTAATAGAATCAACAACCATAGAATCAGTTAGAACAAATTGGCCTAAGAATTGAATTGATTCTTGGCAATCGTATTCTAAATCATCTGAAACTAAAACATCGCATTGAACTGGTTCTGTTAAAACTTGTTCAGCTAGTAATGTTGTTGATGCTGCTAAAATGAGAAAAAATGGACGCATGAACGGCACCTCCGAAAATAAGTATAGCATTTTTATTCTTCCAAGTCAAGTCGAACTTTCTAAAAAATTGGGGATATGTTTCAACCCCCGATTCATCAATTTTCTAAATGTGGCGCGCCTTGGTTTTTGATTTGAATTGCTTTATCGACCAAGAAGATGCGAACATTCATATCGTCAATTCGGTTTGTTTGTCCTAGTTTGCGAAGAACAACAAGATTGTCTTCCGCCTGATTCTTCCATCCCGTAAGCATTCTCAGATCGTTTGAAGCTGCGAGAACCGGAATAATGCCTTCAACTTCTTTATCAGTCAGTTGAGTAGCATCTGCGGTGAATCCTTGAGGCCAAATCTTGTTGAAATCGTTCCGAAGAATCTGAGTTCCAGGAATTGTAGAATCTCCAGCGCCGGGAGTTACTTCATATTCTTCACCGAGAAAGTAATTAGCAATTTTAAGATATTCGTCCATTTTTTATAATCCTCTTAGAACTATTTATGTTGTTGGTTCGGGAACTTCTGCTGGAGCTTCTTCTGGCTCGGTTTCAATTTCTTCGGGTTCGGTCTCAACCTCTTCGCCCCAATCAGGTTCTTTTAGATTTGATTGATTCGTAACATAGACAAACGCATCATTTCCAACAAGACGAGTCCAGAACAGCAGAGAATTGTTTTTGAAAGCCAATTGGTCTTTATCGGACTTGGTGTCTAAAAATCGATAACCTTTGAGATTGTTTTTCAAATTAGAGACGAATGTTGTCCAAGAACCAACAGGAGAAAATTTGATGACGACGCCCTTTGGTCTTTCTTTGATTTCGCTTGGTTCTTTTTGCTGAAACCCAGACAGGATGTTTTTCAAATCCTTAAAAACTTTTGATTTTTCAACAGCATTTTCAGTCAGATAGAATTTAGAGAATTTCATATAGTTATTTATGGAGCCAATTATCAATATCCGACTCTTTTATAAATTTAACATCTTTGAATTTATTTTTGAGTTCGAATTCAACATCATTTTCTTTCATTGTCTTATCCATCAATCTCATTTTATCTTCAGGGATATTTTTACCATCGTCTTGATTTTTGCGATGTTTTATAGCGGTTTCAATATCGTTATATGATGGCGTAATTACAGAAACAGCATATTCATTATTTGTAAATTCATTTGATTCCGAAACCATATCAACATAAAATTCACAGTCTTTTGATTTCAGATTTGTATTGTCGATGATGAGATTCTTTCCATCAACCATAGTATTATAAGCTTTTTCTTGGCATGTTTTGTGCGCGAGTCCTAGTTTGGAAGCATCAAAAACATATTTCCCCGACTTCATGAAAAAATCATCGGCAGAACAAATAACCGCGTTTAATTTCTTAGCTAGTTCTTTTGCAGCATATGATTTTCCAGAACCCGGATAACCACGCATAATAATCATAATGCGCTTTTTTTTAACTTCAATTGTTTCAAGTAAATAATTTGTTTTGAAATGATTCATATGTTTATTTATGATTCTCTATTCCACGGCATCTTTTTGGAGAACAGTTCTTGCTGGCTTCTGGCGACCAACAATCTTGCTTCTTTTATATCAACCCATTTATAAGCATCAATTTCAGGATAGTTTGGGTCATCGTCTACAAAAGAAGAACATTTCAAAACCTCATCTTGAAGCATTCCACTTTCATCATCGCAGAAAAACACGATAACATCTTTATTTCTCATTGAATATATGTGGGAGAAATGATTCCAAACATTCACATAACTCAAATGTTTCAAATCTAACCCAGTTTCTTCCAAAGTTTCCCGATACGCTGCTTCAATGGTTGACTCTCCCGGCTCAACATGCCCTTTAGGAATCGTCCATTTGTCTGAAGCGGGAGTTGCCTTCGGACCAGCATAAGACCTAGCTAAAAGAAATTTTCCTCCAGACCTAATTAGAAACCCTGATGATAGTTGTTTTTCTCTCATATTGTTCCTCTAAAAATATATATCAAAATAAATAATTAAAACGGGAGATAAATTATGGCTGATAGTTTGGATTGGGAGAAGAGTATTGGATTTGTGTTAAAGCGTGAAGGTGGTAAGGTTGACAATAAAATGGACAGGGGCGGCAGAACGTCATACGGAGTTACACAAAGCACATTTAATGACTATAGAAAATCTCTGAAACTACCACCTAAAGATGTTTTTGAAATAACGGATGATGAAGTTAAGACTATTTACAAAACCCGTTATTGGAATGTTATTGATTGTGATAAACTTGATGGTAAATATGCTTGTGTTCTTTTTGACCTGTGTGTGAATTCTGGAAGCAATCGTGCCAAGAAATATCATTCAATAGCAAAAGGAAATGTGGGAAAACTGATAGAACTTCGCAGAGCTTTTTATAATAAGATTGTTCAAAATGATGCGTCTCAAAAAGTATTCCTAAATGGGTGGATGAACCGGATTGATGAACTTGAAAAATATGTAGCCGCTTGGGATTTAATCAAGTTTTAATTATTCGTCGCCACCTCTTTTTGAAATATAAACGAGGTGGAATGTGATTAATTGAAATGTCATAATAAGAATATATTTCTGTATAACTTCTGTAAACTCCAAAATTTGTCATTGCGAGAGTTATTTTCATGTAAACCACTTCGTCATTCTGGAAACAAATTTGCGCTCTGATGGTCTAACATATGAAGAACCATAAAATTCCGGAGCTTTGAAATAATCTAAATCTATGCTAAGTCCTTTATTATCTAACCCAACATTCGGAATATACACGGTTAATCCAAAATTCGTAATTCTCATTCGAACCATTCCGGAACCTCTCTATTTTTCCAGTTTGCGATATGTCGTTTTTCGCCCATATAATAATTTCTATAAGCAATTACGGCATTCTCATTTTTATAATGTTCTGGCATAGCTTGAGCAAATGAAGTCAAACCTTTTATGGGTAGTTCTGGAAAATTCTTACTTAATTCTTTAACAATATTTTCTCCAGCATGAGTTCTACCATAACGATGAGAATATTCCCGGCAAAGAAAACTGGTTGACCAACAAAGCCAAACATAATTATCCAAAGATTCTCGAACCCAAACATTACAAGGATGATTTACATGAGTTGGCTTGTATTTGGCAGAGCCACCTGTCATCCAATGACATGTTGATAGAATTTGATTTTGTTCTGTAATCATTTTAACAACATGCCTGTCACATTGAAACTCGGCATTCTTTTCAAAATCATCATCCAAAACAAAAATATTCATAGCGGTCCTCCAGCCAATGAATATAGTCAATCAATTCTTCCAAGTCAAACCTTAATTTTCATTCGTTTGAAAAAGTTATACTCGTGTGGGCATATTGAGGTTCTTTGAATTTTGTTTTCTTTATTGTAAAAATTTGTTATAATTTGAGATTTTGATGATACGCAAAACATCCAATTATTTCCTTTATAAAAATCCATTTTCCGAACCCGAAAACTTATTTTAGTCATGAGATATATTCTTTCAATTTATTCATATGTTTTTGCCATTCGCCTGAAGAAATTTTTAGTAAACATGTTATATTTTAGTCGGTCTTCGTAATATTTTGCAAATGGCCAACCTGGAAATACATAAACATATCGTTTGTTAAAAAATAATGCCCACCTTTTTTGGTCATCATCTGCGGCAAAATTCCACCTAATCTTCATTTCTCCACCAACTAAGAATCTTTGAAACCCAAGAAACCTTTCGGACTTCTTGAATTTCTTCTTTTTGTTTCAATCTGATGAGTTCTGATTTCCGACTCTTCTCAAAGAAATAACCTCCTGGACTTTCTCGAATTTCTTTATCGGGTTCATTCTCAATCAAAAAAATTCCAGAGGCACTTCGTTCAACCTGCTTCATAATATCTCCAATGAGTCAGAAGTTTTCCGTCCTTCAGTTTTTCAATGATATGTTTCATTCGAGCGCTAACTGCTGATTTTGTAACATTGAGAATATTTGCGAGTTCATCACAAGTCATTGCCACATGTCCATCAAGCCCAAAGTAATTGACAATAATATATCGTTCAGCATCATTCAGGCATTCCAGACTTTTCGTTATATCTTGTGCTAGGAAATGTTCATCGAATTCTTTAAGATAGTTATTCTCTTTTTCAATTACCGCTTCTTCAGTAGTCTCTGTTGATTTTACTAAGTTAACAACCGACGCAACATATTCTGAAGACTTACCTAATTCATCAGCAACATCAGCTATTTGTTTACATTCTCCATCAGTATTTCGTTGAAACAACTTTCTTGCTACTGTAGAATATTCAGAATAAACCTTTTGGGGAATTCTAACAACACGGCTAACATCTAATGACTTTCGCAATATGTTTGTTTCAATAACTTTGGTGGCGTATGTTGAAAATCGGTATCCTGAGTAAACATCATACCTATCAATCGCGTTAAGTAATCCGAAGCTAGCATATTGAATTAAATCATCAGTTTCAACAATTTCTTTAATCTTATGCCGTGCTCTCTGTGCCATTACCAAAGCAAGGCCAATGTTCTTGTTGAAAATCTCATTCTTTAGTTTATTTCTTACGTCAATAATTTGCTGCTTCTTATTCTCGTCTTTTGTTTTTCTATAAGCATTTTCTAAAAGACGATACTTATTAAAAATTTCAAATTCCTCTTCTTTAGTTAGGAGTTTTTCTCTTATATTCAGTTTCATAAAACCCACTTCCTTTGAATTCAAATCCTACGTTACCTGAAAAAATTCTCTTAGAGACGTTTCCAGTTTTATCATTTATCACTTCATCAGGGATTGGTCCAGATTTTATTAGAACTTCAAATATTTCTCCTGTCTGTTCGTCTTTGTAATCAGCAATTGGCATGTTCATCATCCTTCAGATAGTTATTAATAAACTCAAAGAATTCCGTTTCTTTATTATTAAAATGAGTTATCTTGGATGCAACATCGTTATCTTTTTCATCTTGTAGCATTTTATTGAACACCTGGTATCCATAAAATTGTTCTGAGGTTTCTGTCAACAAAATATATTGTTCCGCAGAATATTTTTCTTTTATAAGGCTCTTAAATTCTTCATTTACCATTGGAAGTTTTTCTCTAACAGTTCCTGGAATAAATTGAGTTTTTAATTCAATAAAAATTATAGGTACCGAGTTCTTTAATATCGCAAAATCTATTTTCCGCTTCCCACTTTTATTTAACTTGGCACATCCACAAGAATATGAATATTGTGGTTTTAATTCATATATGTATCTTGAACCCGAATTAATATCTTTGATGATTGCCTTTAGATTAGCCTCAATTCGTTCTTCATAAGCCGTTCCATTAAACACGGCTGTATCAACACCTGCCATAACATTCCTTTCATTTGAATATAGCTATAAGCTCTTTTACTTTCTTTCGCCCGTTAGATTTACTTGATATTGAACGGGCAACTTCAATATCAATTATTTGTTTAGCGTCCTTGTATAAATTTTTCGTAAATGTTGTAGAACTGTTGCTTATTATAACAATAGCACCAAGACGCATTAAACGTTTAGCTTCCGACACAAGCTGTAAATGATCAGCATATGTAAACCCACCAGACGAATAATTAGTAAACATTGTTTTGAATTCATCCGATGGTAAATAAGGAGGGTCGAGATATACAACATCCCCCGATTTTACATTTTTCAAAACGTCCATATAACTTAAGTTTGTGAATTTAATATTTTTCTTTTCAATATTTTTAAGAAACTCACGTATCAGCAACTTAGGGGTTTTCTTTTTTTCAAAATTATTTCCAGGGGGCGAATTAAACCCGGTTTTTTTGCTATATCTACATAATCCATTAAAACAGCATTTGTTTAAGTATAAAAACATTGCCGCCCTGGTAACATCATATTCGGACAAATTAAATGCTTTCCTTATAGATAAGTATTTTTCTTTTGAATTATTTTCATACAATCCATTAAGAATTGTAATAAATGATTTATCCGAAACAAACTTAAAGAAATTAACTAAATCGTTGTTAATATCATTATATACAATTTTTTTAGCCCTTGCGTTAAATGAAACAACTCCCGAACCCCCAAAAACATCATAAAACGTTCCGGAAGTTTTTGTATGCTCTATAAAATGTGTTAATACTTTCGATTTGCCGCCGAGCCATGTTAATGGTGAATATATTAATTTGTAAGAACATTCATGGTCATTATTTTTTAAGAAATTGTTTAGTTTTGACATTTAAGCACCTACGAATATTAAATCCAACCAGAGATTTCAAGAAGCTCCCGAACATTTTGTCTTTCTGTTTTGGTCAGTTCGTCTTGAGCGTCCAAATCAAGGTCATCAATATTTAGATTTCTTCTCCAAAGCCACCAACGATATAATTGAATTTGGCGAAGATATACGTTTTGACTCAGTTTATCATATTCTGCTAAATTATCATATCCCATTCGTTCAAACGTTTCTTCAAACACTTGCCTAAATTTTTCAAACAATACAAACATCGCAGTGTCTTCAAACGTGCTGTAATTTCCGTCAGAAGTCCGAATGTGTTTTCCATCAACCTTGGCAAATGAATCTGGAGCGATGAAATTTTTGAAATCGCGCCAATATAACCGGACATTATATGGGAAATCAAGAATCCAAATGATTGTTTTGAATGTGCCGTTTAGAAACCAATGTTTTTTTCCATACTGTTTATTCGCTGTTAGAAATGAATTCAACCATGTCACCCCATCAGCTTCAGAAAAATCAAACCCACACGAATTGAACCGAACCTTCTCGAAATAATCAAACACACGATATCTGAAATCATCATACCATTTTTCGAATTTATAGAACTGAGTTTTCAAAAAATTCAATCGCATTTTTTAATCTTTCTAAAAGTTCTTGCTTAGGTGTTATTGTGATGAACGGAAATTCTGACAACATATCTACTTCTATTAAATATTCTTCAAACAAATGTAGACTATTTATTTCTTCTGACCGATAAAGCTGTTGATATTTCTCATAAAGTTGTTTTCGTTCATCATACGTTCGGAACTTTATAAGAAATCTCTCTGTCGCATCAAAGAATGGATTTATATCAGATTCTATTTCTACCCGTTTCATTTCCGTTTGAGTTTGTGGACATTCCTTAAATCTTCGTCATAAACATCATGTAGTTTGATAAATCTGTAACAATGATCAGGGATTGAGATATTTGTTATTTTCAAATTGACGAATCTACCATTATTTATAGTGACCAAAATGTCGATCCAAATTTCCTCAGATATGAATTCGTAGGCATGAACCGTTCCAGAGAATTTTGAACAGTCTACCGTTGTTGATGAGAACATTCCGTCTTCATCAATTTCAAAATAATCCATTCCACTTCCTAGAGACTTTGTTTGGAACCGGAAATCAAAATCATATCCAGTTCCATTCAAAATTCTAGACAGTCGTTTCAAAATTCTTGGAGGATTCTTGAACTCGACAGTATCAAAACAACCCATTACTTATCCTTGTAAACGTATGATAAAGTTTCGGATGGCTTCAAAGCGGGTTTCAACTTGTTATACGCATCTTCTGAATCGCGGCAATAACTATAAATCTTTCGCTTGTCTGAGGTAACCCCGACATAAATTCCAGAAACATCCTTAGCAATTGTGAAAGGACGAACGTAAGACCAACGAACCATGATATTCTCCTATTCTGGGGAAATTAAAAATACACAATTTTCTTTTCCAACTCGAGCAACCCTCATTTCACCAATATTTCCGTTGAATGGTGGTTCTTCGAATGGGACAAACATTCCCTGCCCAACTTTTTCAACTGGAGCAAAAATCTCATATTTGTTGTTTTTACAAATTACGACTTCTGCTGTTGGTGGAACGGTTTTCAAAAATTCAATTAGAGTTCCAGCGTTCATAAAAAGTTGGAGAGTTTGATGTTATCTCCCTCTCCACAACCCCTTACTTTGCGGAATCGACTACAGAATCAACAACTGCTGAATCCGAAACAGAATCAGCGGCAACAGTGTCAACAATTGTGGTGTCAACCTTGGTCGAATCAGCAGCATCCTTAGAAGTCTTAGCATTACAAGCAACAAGAGCGATGGTAGCTAGGGTGAGAGCAACAAGAGCAATATTCTTCATTTTTATTTTTCCTTTATTAGTTTGTTTAACTTGCTTTTCTTGACAGGCTTTGAAGGCGCAAGCGATTCCTTCTTCGGCTTCTCTACAACTTTTGGCTTCAATTCTAATGGCGAACGCTTTGGTTCCACCTTTTCAGTCTTGACGACATTATTGGTATCAGCACCCTTGGGAAGTTTCTTATTTCCCGGAATGCTTGGAACTTCAGAACCACCAGTCTTATTTTCATTATTTATTTCATTCTTTTTCGATATATTACTGGAAGTCCTGTTCGCACGATTGGCTTCAGTATTATCTGTATCGGCATGAACGCTTTCTTCGGTTCCTCCCAATCCAGGCCCACCATCGCATGATTCTCCATCCATTTCAGAGTGATTTTCATCCGATTTCTTCTTTCGATGTTTGTTGTCTTCTAACTGTTTTTGCTTCTGTTGTTCGAAAATCTTATCATACTTATCAACAATATGGCCAGATGCTTTCTTGTTATGAATCAGAAAAACTTCACCAACTGGCTGTAAAATGACCCCTTCAATATCCCCGGTTTCACTCCAACAAACCAATTTTTCCGAAACTTCATCGGCAATTTTCTTCTGTTCTCTTGTATCATATGGAAATAACGTTGGCCCATCTTCGGCCCAAGGAAAATTTCCATTAATCCAATACCTATCACGTCCATCTTTATTGACGAACGCGATGAACTTTTTTGCTTTATTTACATGGTCCATCAATAAGCCTTCTTGAAAATTTCATCAAGCTGAGAGTTCATATTATCTCCATACTTTTCATAGTCATTAAGATAGGAAACCGCGTCCATCTTGTCAAGGCTCTTTGGAATCTCAACGTTCACATAATTGTAAGAAAACCCCTTGACAGATTCCGCCAAAGTTTCATATCGCAATTTCTGCTGCTCCTCAAACTGAACTCGAGCAAGACCTCCAGAAACCGGCGACACATATTTCAAAATTTGGGAAAGTTGAGACGAATCCTTTGCTTCTCGGAAAGAATCTGTGCCGTTTTTCGAATACCCGGTTCCAATGACAAGAATGCTAAAGTCATCCCATCCCTGGCGTCCAGCTTCTACATATGCGAAATCTGTAGCATCATTGTTAACTCCAGTAGCGCCATCTAACCAAACTTGTCGGTTCTCATCATCAATAACATGCCCAAAATAAAATGGCGCGGCATATGTTCTCGAAATAACATCTACAATTGGTTCTCTTCCGTCCTTCAGTTCCCACGATTTGAAAAAGTGAGTTCGTTCGTCACATTCAGACACGGCAGCTATCATCAGCTTGGTCTTCGAAGAATTCATCAAACCATTTCCAAACATCTGATAAGCAAAATTCTGAATATAACTTCTTGAATAAATTGGACGAAGCAATGGAGGACGAGTTAAATAATTCTTAACAAACGTCTTCCTACACACGTTCTTAAATTGAGGGTAATAATCTGAAGCAGTTATCAATCCAGAAGACATAACTGCTCCATTTATACCACCAACAGACGTCCCAACAATTAAATCAAAATATTCTGAAACCTTACAATTCAACAACTTCTCAAGATGACAAATTGAATAAAGTTGTAATGTTCCCTTTGCTCCACCGCCAGGAAGAACTAAAATACGTTTCATTTCAAACTCCTTGCTTAAAAAATTTCTTTATAGGACTGTAAACTCCATATAATTCAACATATTCTTTAATCACGTCTTGTTTTCCAAAGCCTTTAGTTTTTGTATTCTTTTCAGACAGTTTAACAAAATCCAATTTCATCAATCTATCCAAAATCTTCTTGTTCTTCGCTTTGAAAAAAATCCACTGTTTCTTTTTGTCTAATTTATCAGTCTTGTAATATTTTTCCGAAAAGTCACCATATCCTTGACGAAGAACCGCAAAATCCCAATCATAATCAAAATATTTCTCAGCTTGAACTGTAGCATTGTATTGAAATAGTTTGAAATCCGAATGTTCTACATCAGGTTGCTTTATTATCCGCAAATCCGTTCCAATTTTGTCAGTGGTCCAGATTTGAAAGCAGCAAGAAACATTGTAATCAGAATTAGCAAAAGTGAACGAATCATCATCTAAATCAATGTCAAGTACGAGCCTAGCATTTTGTTTAATGTTTCTCTGAACTCCGTATTTTCTAAATTGAATTGGAACTATGAATCCAACATATTTCGAATATTTTAATGATGTGTTAAGAAAATCAATCGCGAGTTTAGACTTAATACCAAATGGAGGATTGCCAATTATAAAAACATTCTTACTTTTTATATATTTCTTTATCGAATCTTTTAGAAAATCAAGCTTAACAATATTGGAATTCTCTGGAACAATGTCAAATCCAAGTTTTGTATATTCAATTAGATTCAGAAAAGACCCAGAACCTGCGGATGGCTCAACAAACAAAACATTTCCAACAATCTTGCTTGACAAAAAATCAACATAAGCATCGTAACAGAATTTTGCTACAGACGATTTTGTGTAATATTTGTCAAGATTTTCTCGTTCAGCGTTCTTCAATTATAAAATTCCATGAAGAGAGGAATATTTCATCCTCTCTAAGTTATTTACGATTCGTGGCGATCCAATGTAGCACAATATCCCCAATCAACAGGAGGCTTGTTACCCTTTCCATTCATCAGCCAAAGAACCTTCATGCCCTTTGGTGGATTTGGAGCAGGAGCGTACCCATCCGTATAAATGATCAGCCCGTCCGCCTTCTGTTTTTCAGCATATCGGCACATCATTTCAAAGTCCGTACCTCCACGACCCTTAACCTTGAAACTGTTCTTGGCCTTCTTCATCTTCTTTTCAATCAGCTTAATTTCTGTATCAAAAAGAACATATTCGACAGACGCCTTTGAACAAACCGAGTTGATGACTGCGAAGCCCTCTGCCAAATCTTCATCCGACATTGACCCCGACACGTCCACCGCAAAAATTACCTTTGTTGTGTAAATTCTGATGCGGCCAGGAGCCTCAAGGTCAAAACGACGATTGGCTTTCTTGCGTGAAGGAAGCGTAGCCGTGGTTGTGATTGAAGTGTTGAACCTGCGAATGATTTCCTTGTAAGAAATCTTTGGAGTGTTCGCCGCGACAATTTCTCCCATGAAATCGGCAGTGAACTTTCCCCACATCTTCGAGGAACCCTTCTTCTCATTCACCATATTCTGAACATCGGCATCAAGAAGGGAATTCTCTCCCCAATTCTTGTTGGTTTCGCCGCGAGGATCCATCATCTTCTTAATGGCATCCTTCTGGCTGTCCATCTTCTGAAACCCGTCTTCGTCAACAGGATTTCCATTTTCTGCCTTTTCAGAACTATTACTACCAGAAGGTTGAGCATTTGGATCAGGTTGCCCCTCACCACTTCCAACGCCCTCTCCTTCGCCGTCACCAGAACCATCCCCAGGAGAAGAATCGCCTTCGTCAGAATCTTGTGAACTCTGCTGGTTCTGCTTTCCAAACATTTTCGTGATATTTTCTTGAGTGTCTTCCAGATTGTCCATTGAAAGACGATAATACCTTTCGTAGTGAGAACCCTTTTCGAATCCAAACTTCTCAGGCATTGGTAGAACATCAAAAATTCCATCAATGTTAGGAATGTTCTTCATCGCCATCTGGTTCACAGTGATGTCAGAAGCAAGAGAAGCGACTTCCTTTGGATTCTTCAAACGTGTTGTTGTGTGACGAAGAAGAATCTTGAAACATTGATTCGCAAGCGTGTGTTCCAAAACTTCGTCGTTCAAAGAATTGATGAAGTTTGGATTGTACCGAATACAGACAGGAGTGGAACGAGAATCAATTCCAATAGTTTCCGTGTTCTTATCGGCGTATTTTTCGCAAAGGGACCAGACACCCAGAAGCATTGGCTCTTGTACGAACCAATTGACAACGATTTTGTCCATCCTCTTTTTTGCTAAATTTATGTCGGCCATTTCGCCCCTTTCATACAAATTAAATGAAAAGAGGAGAGGAATATTTCACCTCTCCTCACAAGGTAATTACACGTCGCCGCGCATCACCTTTACGAAACGGTCACCCATTGTCTTATTTGCGGCAATGATCATCGAAGGCCACTGCTGCTTATCGTTAAATGCGCGTGAGAACCGATCAAAGAAATCTGCGGCAACTTCCGGAGAAATTGTCTCAAGATAATTCTGAAGATTCTTAGCAACCATCGTAGTACGTTCCTTGGAAGACTTGAGCTTGCTGAAATTATCCTTGATCCAATACTCAATGTTTGTATTGAGTTGCATCTGGTCAAAGATCTGCATAGCCGAACAAGTCACCTGAACCTTATCATCCCACTTCTCGAGAATGTCAACCGGCTGAAGATTGTGAGCAACTTCGCGGATGAACTTTACGAATGCTGAAGCAGAACGGTTTCCAACAATTCCAATAATCATGGTCTGTAGATCCTTGACCTTCTTAGCATCCTTCAGTTCCGGAGAGTTGTTTAGAATGGTTGAAATACGAGCCCAAGAACGACGAGAAGGGAACACAACACCCGACTTGGCCGACGCATCCTTGGAAGATGGAGGGTCAAGATGGTCAGGATGTGATGAAATAAATGTGCGAACAAGGTTATTAATCTTGTTGTTAAATGCCCATTCAAGCCATTCGTCATTTGAAGGAGTGAAATCATAAACATTCCACCGATCAAGGAACGCAGGGTCAAGTTCTTCCACCTGATAATAACCATCATCAAGAGGATTCATTGCCGCGATGATCTTGGTGTGCTTGGGAAGATTTCGCCCATTCAGCTTGCGATTGAGAACCATGTCCATCACACACTGCATGATTTCTGGCTTACCACGATTTAGTTCATCAAGGAGAATCACAATCTTCTCATCTTCATTCCTTGGCCACCACTTAGGAGGAGCGAATTCAGTAACGAATGTTTCTTCTCCATTGATAACAGCAGGAATTCGTGTAGGAAGACCTATGATATCACCAGCATCAGCAGCTTGGCCAAGGAAAAGAGTGATAAGCCGATCATATCCAAGACTGTTGTTGACATCTCCCATTACAGGAGTTGTTCCATCAGCCTCAAACAGAAGTGCTCCGGTCTTCGGATCAGTCAACTGAGCAATCTTGGGGATGAACATTTGTGCTAGAACTTCTGACTTACCGATACCATGCGGCCCCTGTAGAAGAGTTGCTTGTTCTACAGGAGTGTGACGCATTACTTCCTTGATTTCAGCGATATTTGGCATTTGTATGAGTTTCCTTTGTTATGGATTGTGTGATGGTGGTTTTCTAATTCCCGCTTGACAGGCTTTTAGAAATTCGACAACGGATTTTTGTACTATATCAATCTTATCATTTAGAACAATAAGTGCCCTGAAGATAACAAGCAATAGTACAAGAATCGTTAAATTAATGAATAATAGCGCGAGAGTCATCAAAAAGCCTCACATGACGAAGAGCAGCGGCCTGAGACAGTCTTGAATCGGCCCTCTTTGAGTGATTATAATGAGTGCTTTCATTTGTAATCATCCAAGTAGGAATATTCAGGTCAAGCGAATCTTCGACATGGTAATCATCGATGAATAGATTGATACGATAATACTTTAGTGCGGCCTTCTTATCATCATTCCCAACGAAGGCGACATCTGAGATGATACCAGGGAACTCACGATGAATTTGAGATTCGGTTTCATTTCGCAGTCCCAGATCGCGCTTTGTAATCAGGTAAATGCGATGGCCGACCGAATGCCAATCGCGAATAGTCTGATAAGTTCCATAGATGCTTCGTAGACGACACATGAATTCGGGGTTCTTGAATTGCGCGAAGATATCATTTCTAATATGCTCCGGGAAATTCGAAAACTCCCAATCGCGAATATCTCGTTCCTTATAGTTTTCATTATACGTCTTGTTAATGTATTCAATGATAGGTAGGTTAAAAAGGGTGTTATCGATATCAATTCCAATATTCAGAAGCTTTGAACGGCTCCGTGAATTTGTCTTTGTCTGGGTTACAATGTTATCTAGGGTTGTCTTGCTCAAGTATAGTTTCCTATGTTTTGGTTTTGCCTGGATATTAAATCAAATTCATACAGGCATTTGAATTTGATTGTTTCGAGGTGCTATTAACATTAGTTTGGAAAATTTGGATTAATAACATATCCAACTTTTCTAAAATATCTTGAATTTAATTTTTTGACAAACTTGAATTTTTGTTTTAGTTCGCCGTGTGTTGAAAAATAGTTATGTAAAAATGAATAAGCTTTTAAGAAATATCCCCGGTCAGTTGAGGGCGGGGATTCTAAATAATTTCGGAACACTAGATGAGTTTCATTATCATCCAATATTTTTTGAGAATCGGATAATCTAACAACCATTTTTATTTTCAAAAATTTTTCCTTGTGTTGTTTTATATTCTAATTTTCATATGTGGTACGATTCTCTAAAAGAGTAATTATATTTTTTGAAGAAACGTTTATTTAATAGTTTAAGATGTTGTTTTTTATCATTCCAAGAAAATATGCTGGCGGGTTGGTTATTAAATGTTTTGTTATTATGTAACGCGGAATATGCGAACAAAAACCATCCTCGTTGGACCGGCGAAGCCCATACTATAAGATTCGTCTGATTTGTAGGAATCTCGTTTTCATCCGATGTATTACAAACATCAAAACGAATTTTCATTAATATGGGTCTTTCTTTCCTTCGACAACTTTTACTTGGTCTTCTAAACTCATTCTGGACTTATAATCTTTTCGTCCGCCATTATACATAAATCCATCAACCACGTCAAACAGGAAGCTTGATGGCATAAGTCTCTTGAAATTCTTACTTCCGCATTTTGGGCATTCGGAAGGGTCCACAACTTCGCTGATTGGCTTGTTGTGGAAAATCTCTTCTTCATGCTTACAATCTTCGCAACCATATTCATAAATTGGCATTATTCATCCTCATCATCAAACTTGAAATCTCCGAAATCACCATTCTCAAAATCTTCCTGAGTCTTTGGCCGTTCTACTTCAGGTTCATCAGCATCAGGAGCGATAACATGAAGACGGCCACTTTCTGTCTGTGCGAAAAGTTGTTCAAGCTCAGACTTCGAATCGTGGGGAATGTCTACCTTCGCTGGCTGTGCTGCATTCTTCTTTTCGTGTTCAATTGCGGCATTCATAGCTCCCATAATCTTCTTTTTGGTAGCCTTATATTTCATTTCAGCATCAAATTCATCACAGCTAAGTTCGCGAATTAGAGTGATTTGAACTCGGTTTAGCTTGTATGATGCCTTCAAATAATCATGAATTTCAGAAGGGATGAACAGACCAGAATCAGACATCACGATTTCTGAGAAAAAATCACCAACAGGAATCTTCATATTCTTCCCGAGACCGAATGGATTTGACTGTTCCTTCCACTCTTCACCAGCATCAGTTTCGCCAAGAAGCTTAGAAGTATCAATTTTTTGTTCAGTAAATCCAACAAACTCAAGGTAATAATACGTAGCGGTTTTGTTAGAATCCTTATGGCAAGCACATGTCATTGTTTGTTCTCCATGTCTAAAGTATAGCGAGTGATTTCTTCCAAGTCAAGTGTTTGTTTTATTTGGAAGATTTATGAGTTGAAGTGGGTTTGTTTTTCCAAGAAGACGCTTTGTGAAATCTTGACTAGTGTTGTCTTGTCATAGAATTCTTCGAGATTGTGCGCGTCAACATAACTCATTGAACTTCTAAGATTTGATTCAAGATTGTCCAAAAATTCTGATACTGGTGATAAACGAAGAACCCAACCAGATTCTCCTTCAATAGAATATTTTTGCTTGCCGGATGTCTTGTTTACCTCAGCAGAAGCCATTCCACGATAACGCTTATAATAAATTCCATTTTCGTATTTGTCTGGAGCGCCTGATTCTGGACATGCTGCGAACAGTTTTCCAATCATAATAAGATGTGCTCCTGCCGCCAACGCTTTACAAATGTCTCCATTAGTCTTGATTCCACCATCCGCAACAATTTTCGCAGATGATTTAACAGAAAGTTGGTGGCTCGTGTTGTATGAATTTCGACAATCAATAATAGATGAAATAATTCCTCTTGAGATACCTGTGTTAGTAGCTGTAGAACAAGCAAATCCTGAAGCAATTCCTACGCGAATATAATCACAGAAGAACTTAATTAGATTGAAACATTCCGCGTTTGCCACATTTCCAGCCCAAAGAAAAACTTGATTCCTATATTTTTGAATAGACTTAAGTTTTTCTCTGACAGCAATATTTCCACCATTCGCAACATCAATCAAAATATGTTTAGCTCCAGCATTTATATAGCGTTCAATCTCATCGTCTGGAGAATTTAATCCAATTACTGCTCCATTTGCTCCATTAGTGATATCTGTAATCTGTTGTTCAATCGTTTGGAATCTGTGAGAAAAGATAACAAACAAACGATTCGAACAAGATGATGCGAATGACTTTGAGAAAATTGAATCCATTGGCGCAGAGACGATTGGTAGAGAATGCCCTTCGTAAAATGGATTAACTTCAACACCAAATCTGGAAGAAATGGTCGAGACCTTCGGGTCAATTAGCACGTCGTTGTAAGATAAATCTAAGCCGTCTTTCATCTTCATGCTTAAGTATAGCCTCATCTTTCTTCCAAGTCAAGCTCGCATTTTCAGGATTTTGAAATGATGTTTGGAACAATTCTTGGATTCGTTATAGAAATGATAATCTTTGGAAGAAATCCTGTCAAGATGAAAAATTCTTCCAAAGATTGTTTTGAAGGTTTATCGTTTTCCGAGAGGAGGGAGTTTTATTGAATGACGCTCACCAACTTTAATGCGTCCTTCAGTTCCGAAAGCAACGTGGGTAGATTTTGGAGCGACATATTTCTCACCAGATTCTTTAGCCTTTTCTTTTTCCTGCTCAGCCTCAACGTGCTTCCGGGAAACGTTCTTCTCAATTGCTTCTCTGAGTCTTGGAATCCAGTGAACAGGAACCGCGAACTCATTTTCACCAAGAACTGTGTCAAAATCATTTGTCATAGTTTTGATGTGCTTGAATTTCTTTTTTGACGAATCTAGCTTGGACAACTTCTTTTCCAACCAAGTTCCAATCTTCTTTTTAACAGAATCCCCGGTTAGTTTAATACGAACTCCGAGAACGAATGGCTTATGAAAACCTTCCATCACACCAATATCTTTCACTCGGCACTGTCCAATCAAAAGGAATGCTTTAGCTCTTGCTTCGCGTTCCTTGCTTCGGGAAAGTTTCTCATCATCTTTTTCAGTATCGTGAGTTTCAGCATTTCCCAACTTGCCGGATTTTAGAGAAGTGATGCCCAAAGTATAGAACTGCCCTTTTCCAATACCAGCAGTCTCAACAGTATTCATCATGAGTTTTGGGATATAGTGTTTGTTGTATTCTTCCCAAGCATCTTCTGGAGTTCTTGCGCCTTTCAGAATCCATTTCGCCTCAGCAGATTCGGATTCAATATCTACAGCATCTTTTGGTACTTCGGCCACGGGAACCATTTCAACACCAACTTCCCCAACCGCGTCAACCGTCTCGGAAGAATCTGTCTCTGATTTGAATTGAGACTCAGCAGGAATTAGTTCTTCTGCTTCTGATAAAAACTGTTCAAGGTATTCTCTAAATTTCATATAATAGTCCTCTTGAAACTATTTATGAATTCTATGAACAATAACGAGTAACATTGTTTTATATAGCCTCATCTGCGCTTTCATATTCACCCCCAACGATTTTTAAGTTTCCAGAATCTCTTCGTTGGTTTTGTTTTCGAGACCCAAGTTTTCATGGATTCGAAATAACCATAAAACTTATAATGGTATTCCGTCATGCCGTACCAATAAGTATGAAATTTTAGTCTGACTTTATGGCTCATCTTTGTAATCCATTCCATAATCAGGCAATTCAGATGGCTTGATAGTTCCTGATTCTAAAATAGCAATCAGGCAATCAAACTCCCTTCGTCCAACATCTCCATCATAATCTTTTTGATGACGATAACAATATTTTATCGCTTCGTCTACTGTCATTGTTTCGAAATTTGGAATGCTCATAGATTATCTTTCATATAAATGCTTCCGGTTTTTAATTAACTTAGATTCTTCTTGTTCAATTAAATTCTCATACTGTTTTATTTTTAGTAAGCTCCTATTTTCATCTCTCAATGCTTTTGGATTTAAATTATTAAGAATACTATTTGTATAAATACCATTTTCGTATCTATAATTTCCTTCAAGTCTAAAAAGATTTGGATATTTATATATTCTGAATTTTACTTTCATCATAACCGTCCTGTAATAAAATACTTAGTAAGCTCATTATATTCTGTTTGAACTTGTTTCGTCAATGTTTTTAATTCATTTAACTTAAACTTGTAACGATAAAATGTTCTTAGTTTTCTATAGTCGGCATCATGAAAATAAAAACCATTTAATGTGCCGAAATAATCCGCGCCAATTTTCATTTTTACTTTCATAATACCCCTGCCGAACGTTTTTCTATTTCACATCGTTTTCCCAAGTATCCAAGTTCTTTTATTACATCATTATATTTTTGTTCCAGCTTCATCACATTTCTAAATTTTCTACAATCTAAAGATTTTATTCTAAATGTTTTGTTAGTTCTTAATATGTATGACGAGCTATCATATTTTCTTATGGTTAATCGTATTTTCATTATATTCTCGTTTTGAAATTTAATTTTCTATGTAATCTAAAAGTTTTCATAACATCTCTGATATGGTTATTGAAGTTGTAGATTATGTAATTTTTAGAACTTTCAAATGAGACATATCCGCCGTAAGATGGGGTAAAATTAAAAATGCATGTTCCGCCTGTCTCAATTTTACGAGAATTCATAACAATATAATCTGTATCATTATATGGGTTTTTTTTAATATTGAAAATTATCTTCATAGGATAGTCTCGATTTTAAGTTTATCAAGCACGATACCAGTTTTTATAACTGTTCTTATATTATCATTAAAAGAAAATGTTATAATTCTCTGAACATTGTTTTTGTCATTAATAGCATAAACATATCCTTTGAGCCAGTTTGACAAATTTATCATATTTTTTCCAGGAATATTATAAGACGCGATAAGTTGATAATCTCCCTTATTAAATTCATGTTCAACAATTATTAATCTTACTTTCATATTGCCATCTCATACTTTATAGGTTCGTGATACTTATATCCAGTAATCTTAAAATCTTCAAATGCCAAACTTTCAATATCTTCAATCGTTTTGACATCTTTCACAATGTCAATCTTTGGGAATTCAAATGGTTCTCTATCAATCTGTACCAAAGCATCGGGAACATGATTTTTATAGACATGTGCGTTGGCTGCTTGAAATGTAAATGTTGCTGCTTCATACCCAATCATTTTTGAAAAGATGTGAGCCATAATACTAACATGTAATATATTTAACGGAACTCCACATAACATATCAGCAGACCTCATCCAAAGAAGTGAATGAAGTTCTTTTCTTTTTTCGTCAAGATTGAATGAATATAATGCGTGACAAGGTTCAAGGACACCTGTTTGAGTTTGTCCGACATTGTAATTGGATGCGAGGATTCTTCTGCTTCCGGGGTCATTTTTCATCAAATCAAGAATCTTTTTCAACTGATCGATTCCGGTTCTGTTATGATTGTCTCTCCATTCAATCCAATCGCCATTCCAATTTCGAAATTGAAAACCATAGAGAGTTCCAACAGAATTTTCCGGTACAATTCCTTCAAGTCCTCGGTTCTTAATAAACTCTTTGGTTGTGTTTCCATCCCAAATATGAATGTTCTTTTCTTTCAATGAAGTAATATCAGTTTCACCACGAAGAAGCCAGAGGAGTTCTTCAATCGCACCTCTATAAAAAGTTCTGCGTGAAGTCATCAATGGAAGTGTTGAATTTCTGAGATTGAACTTCATCTGAACACCAACATCTGTGAATGTTCCGACTCCCGTTCTATCATCTTGTTCATATCCATTGTTGATGATATTTCTTACAGTGTTCAAATATTGTTGTTCTTCAATGTTCATTTTTATACATCCTTATTAAAACAGAATCTTCAATTTTATGCGAAAATCAGCATATTCATTATCTTCATCCATAACTTTTAATTAGATTTTCATTTTAGTCTAAGTATTTTCTGTTTTAGATGATTTATTCTGGAGTAATAACGTAAGGATTTCCAATTTGACATTTTAACCCAGGATTCATCCATTATAAAACAACTTTCCTGATATGCTCTTATTACAAATGTTGTTTTACGAATAGTCTTTCCAATAAAATTAAAAATATCAAGCTTAGATTTAGTTATTTTTAATTGTATTTTTAATTGTATTTTCATATATTAGTTCTATAAAAATGTTCTGGAATAACTACAGAATTATATAACTCATCATCCAATTTCCAATCTATTTTTCCAAGTCTCGCAGATTTTATAAATTTCCTAACTTTCTTATAATCAATATTTTCATCATCATATACTCGTATAGCTTCTACGGTATTTGATTGAACAGAAAATTCAAAAGAGCCTCTAATATCTTCTGCGAACTCCGAAATTTTTGCTACAATTTTCATACATTCCTTTAATTTTCAAACCTGACTAATTTTAGCATTTTATTAGTTTCTTTTTGGAATTCTCTATGTTTTCGTTTTATTTTTGTAATTATTCGGTATCCTTTTATTGTCAAGCCATCTATTCTCGGAATCTTTTTGACGCCCGTAATTCCAACATGACAAAATATTCCATCACCTCTTCGTATGTTAATTGAAATAACGTTGGAATTGTATTGAATGGTATGAATTGAATGAATCCAGGCATTTGTTGATATTTTTAATTGAATTTTCATATCACAGTTAGGGAATTCCTCCAAAAAAGAAATGGGCTGAGGATTCCCAACCCATTCTCCAAGATAGTCATTTGGAAGATTTTAGTCAACCCGTATTTTTCTTGGTTTGTTAGATTCGGCTGCTGGGAGGGTGATTGAAAGAACTCCATCAACCAAGGAAGATGAAATTTTTTCAACATCAACACCCTCACCAATCTTCCAACTTTTTTCGAACGACCATTTAGAATAACCGATTTTATTTTTTGCTTTGACGGTCAGATAAGAATCAAGTTCAACAGAAACATCTTCTTTTCTAACTCCTGGCAAATAAACAAGAAGTTCAGTTCGTTCATCATTCGCAACAACTTTATAATCAACAGTTTCAATATCAAAGTTAAACATTATTTTCTCCTATATTACGGCATTCAAGCCACATCATATAAGAGCAAACGTCGTGCCAATTAATTATTCTTGAAACATACCAATTTGTTCATAGAGTCTTGTTTCATTTTGGAATTTCTTATTTTCACTTGTTTCATTTTGAAGCGCAATCAAATGTTCGCATACTTGTTTACAAAATGTTTGGTATTGCTCAAGAGTCCCGTCATTTTGATAGACATAGTTCCAGTTAGAATAATCATCTAGAGCTTTTTCAGATTCGTGTTCATTCACAACATCTGTTCTATCAAGAGTTCGGTTTATTCTAACTTTGACAACATTCATGATTTCATTTTCAAGTGCTGTTATTTCTGACGGGAATCTTACATCTGTCACGAATATAATATCGCTTTTTGAATTTTTGATATTTTTAACGAGTTCATTCGCCCAATAATTTTGATCGACTCTATTTCGGAAAACTTCAGTACCATAAATTTGTAAAAGGATTCTTGTCAGCTTGTTTTTATTTTCAAACCAATTATCACCAATCGTGTGAAGTTCTTCCAGGTTTAGTGAATTTACATAATCGACTAATGGTTTGAAATCTTCTTTACATCGTTCTTTGAGCAATCTGGCGAAATAATCATATGAGACAGAATATTTGTTTTTAAGCATATCAATACAAATGTCTGCGAATGTATTTTTACCAGATTGTAGTTTTCCGGATACGAGCACCACGGTTTTCATATTTTACCTTTCAGAGTAGATAATTAAATTCCTGAAATGACTGAATAGACTTGTTCCATTGTTTTTTCAGTCGTAGCTTTTATTACAATTTGATTTCCTGTATCGATTCTATATTCCATCATCTTGAAATCAATATCATTTTCAGTTTTTATAATTTCTGATAATGTGTATAGTTTGTAGAGATAGGTTCCAGCATTTTCTTGATTTGAATTTTCTCGTGCTAAGAAAAACATCAAAGGAACTTCATCATTCAAATTCGAACTGATTGATTTGACTTTTTCTGATTTGAATTTGGATTTTTCAGAGAGCAACGCAGGTTCTTTTATTTCGCCTTCACCATCAGCAGTGTATACGATATATATTGGAAGTTTTGTTTTTCCGAATAGAGCATGGGCGAGAATATCAGTAATTCCTTTGATAACTTTCTCAGGTTCATTCATTTCAGTTATCATAGATTCAAGAGTTTTCGCAACTGTATAATTTCCAACAAGAGCATTGAATGTGTTTTTTCCAACCGAATCAACTGTGAAGAAATCAATAAGCGCACGGCAATTTCTGACATTATTCATCTTTGTTTCAATTGATTTTAGAACAACGTTTATTTTTTTCATAGCGTTTTTCGCTGATTCAATTTTCTCAGATTCAGATAATGCATCAAATTTAGAAACAAGTTCATCATAAGAGGTTTCGGCTTCAGTGAGAATATTTCCAAACAACTCAACAGCGTATTTGTTCTTGTTCTTGTTTGAATTTGAGGATAATGAAGCTACGAAATTTCTAAACCATTTTGTACTATTCTTAACAAACTCAACAATTTTTGTAATTAGAGTTTTACCAATATTCTTTATCTGTTCTGCGCCTTTCTTGATTGATGATAAGATACCTTCAACAATTACAGATTCGCCAAGTTCTTTTCCAGCTTCTTCTCTTGATTGAAGTTTGTAGTTTGCCGCGATGAATGACGTAACTGCGCCAATTTGAGAAGATGCGTCACGTTTGAATGAGATTTGATAGAATGTTGCTAGATTCTCACCAACGATAATTGAGCCATCTTCATTTGGAGTCAATTCGTTTTTTTCAATCAGGTCAAGCAATTTATCAGCCGGAACATTGGAAATTGCGGCGTCGGCAGTTGATGGCTTGTTAGATTCTTCAGCATCATTTGAAGTTAGTTTTCTAAATTCTGATATTGATTGGTGTAAAATGTGCGGATTTGAGATTTTATTAGAAACGATTGATTTGAAGAACATTGAGCTTCCGAGCATCAACCGAGCTATTTGAATCCAGTCCATCACCCGGAATTTTTCATTGTTTGATTGCTTGATGAAATATTCCAAATCATCCGAAGCGTCATTGGTCTTCATCGCATCAATCAAAGGCTGAACAACTTTTCTGAACTTATTATCTTCATGAACCTTATCAAAATCAACATCTTCAAACTCATCATCGGTTCCATAAAGGATTCCAAGGAGCTTATCAAATATTTTTTCAGAATCAATAACGAGACCGACTGCTTGAATTGCTTCTTGTCGTGCTCCAGTCCATGCTTCGGTAGGGATATTCTGTTCAGTCAATTTCTTTTCAAATTCACTCTCAGCTTTTTTCACAGTTTCGGAATCAATTTCTTTAGTCTCTCCAGAAATTGAACCAGCACCATAGACATATTTCTCTAAAGTTCCCGCCTTGGCAACGAATTCAAAAACAGTTCCAGTGTCCTCATTTTTCAAGGTGATTGACTCCCATCCTTTCAAACGAGCTAGGACTTTCTTTCGGGTCAAATCATAATCACCTTCAGCTATCAATATTCCTCTAGCTTGAGCATCAGAACCTTTTGTTGTATAACGATTTTTGTCTCCAGATTCTCTAATTATTTTTTTTGATACAAATAACGTGACACCCGGAGATTTTTCTGGAGGCATTTCTATTTTATCAGATACAGGGATAAATGTAGTAGCAGTATTAATCTTTTCAGGAGAATCTTGAACCAAATCAATCATTGTTTTAGAAAATCTCAAGGGCTTCTTTTTCTCAAGAAGGCCATTCAGAATGTTTGTTTCTTTTCCTTCAATCAAAAGAAACTGTTCAATCAAAAAGTTCGCGCCATCGTTATAAAAAGAATTAAAATTGCTCATATCATTATTTATTCAATTTCATCTTTACCATCATCTAAATCATCATCTTCAAACTGTTCTCCAAAAATCAATTCCATAACTTCATGAAAATCCAAGTTTTTAGATTCGTCTCCATCATATATAAACTCTGAATCTTCTTTATTTGTGTAATCTATTAAATGACGACCACACATTTCACAAACCATTGGAGTCTTTGGGATGTCTGCTTCTGTTTCAAACTCATGATAATTTCCACATTCACAGTGAAGTTTTAGGAATGGTTCTTCTGTTTCAAAATCTTCTTCACTCTCTTCATCTTCGTTTTCGTGGAGGAACATTGCGACTCTATAATCAACAATTGCTTGAATTTGTTCTTCAATGGTCAAGTTCCTACGACGAACATTTCCGGGAAGAATATCATTAAATCTGGCGGATGACATGATAAGAACATAATCAAACATCGAATCACCTAGATCGAACATTGACATTGCTCGCAGATACCCAACAAGAACGTCTCTATTTTTAGTAACCAATGGAACGAAATGATTCCTTGGATAAAAGTCACTCATACTCTGCCTCCAAATTTTTTACAAATCTCTTTCTTTTGTTCTTTTGAAAGCATGTTCATGATGACTTTTGTATCTCTTGTTCCTGATTCATAATACTCAGCAATTTTATTCTCAACATCTTCCGAATCGTCTTCCTTACTTTTCTTTAGATATGTGAACTTTATGTATCGTTTCGGAAGAGAATTAAACCAAAGATTGTAATGAATATCTTTTGGAATATCATATTTACCAGCTTCGGCAGCCAATGGTAGGTAAAGATTTATCATAGATGCCAGCCGATTTATCATATAAGGAGAATAACCATTAACATCCTCCCGGCATTCCTGATTTAATTGAATTTTCTTACTTGTTAAATTTGTCCAATAATCAAACAGCTTTAATGCCACAAATATCCTTTCTATTCGTCATCCAATTTGTTGAAGTGAATGTTTCCGTCTCTAATTTCTCTCTCAATCTCGTCTTCAATATAATGAACTCTAGCTCTCGTCTCAATAGCAATTTCTCTAGCTCTGCGATATGAAAGTGTGAAAAGGTAACGACATTTATCAAAAACTCTATCATTAGCTTCATCAACATCAACTCTATCAATGCTCATATCGTCTGGGTAGTTGTTATCAAAATAGTCCTTAATCATAGCATGTGTCACTGAAACTTTTTGGTCAATAAATGATTCCCAAAGGTCCATAGTGATATCCGCAAGGTGGTTTTGCTTAATTGATTTCTTGAATGTCTTTTGTTTAATATCTTCAAGCATCAAATCTATCATCATTTTATAATTTTTGAATTCTTGGTGATTTCTAACATCAACATGGCTCTCATTATTTCTCTTAAGCAATTTCGCAAATTCTTCCACATACATTGACCGAATCTCAACAATCTTCTCATCAACAAAATTCATCTGACGAACAATAGTATCTTGCTGAGTTTTGAATATTTGCTTCTGTTTTTCTGTAATAAAACTTTGTAGCTTGTATATTAAAAGATTTTGATTTGCTTGAGTAGATTCATTCGGCGGAACTACTTCAGGAGTTTCTTTTGGAGCCTTATCCTTTCTTCCAGGAAAACTTAAATCAATTATCCCCAAATTCATCTTGAACGGTTTATTTGTTAACATTGAAACTGCCCAAACAATAAAAACAAAAACAAATATTAAAATCGGGGTAACGACATATGAAATTAAATTAGATGCTCCAAAGATTGTCGAAAGAAATTCAAGCACTAGCAAATCCTCATAATATACTAATATTTATCGCTTAAACGAATTGACAGAAATTGGAAATTGATACCCCTTGTTAATCCACTTGTTTATAAAAATATCCTTATTATTTTTCCAAGATTCGTTAAAAATTCCCATACCTGCTGACTTATGTTCAACCAAAATATCAAGCACTCCAACATTCGAACCGTTCTCAAGAGCAGTTAAACAAAAATCATAATCATAGAAATCATAAGATGTTGGAAATGTTTCAACATCAAACTTCTGCTTCTTCAAAAGAGAACCACGAACTGCCATGAACAATCCATCAACAACTGCCAAATCTGTAAAATTGCCAGCGACTCTATTCATGTGATATTTGTTCGTATCATCTTGCCACTGAATCAAATGACCACGATGAAACTGCTGATCACACAACCACCAGCCAGCAGAATCAAACAAATGCGTGGTTCCAATAACTCCAGCAACATCTATATTTAATTTTGAAAATGCGTATTCCAACTTTTCATTATAAGCTTCATCAAGAACCGTTACATCAGCATGACAAAATACTACAATATCATTATCATCAAGACCGTTGTTTTGGTAATATTCAATTCCGAGATTGTATTTTTGAAAGATACTATTTGGTAAATTGTTCTGAGTCAAATGCTCGTTGGTGATGTGAACAATTGGGTGATTGAATTTGAACTTTGATTTGTTGAAAAACGCATCAAATCCATCAGTATCATGCCTAGCAATAACAAACTTAATCATTTAGGTTCCTTTCCGTAAAACTTAGGAGATTCGGAATAATAGCCATTTGATTCTCCATCCCAAGTAATAATATATGCTCCAGGGGATTTATCTGTATTAATAAAATATTTGGTGATTGTTCTACTTCCGCAGCCATCTTCTTCCGAATCCGAAATCACGTCAACAGATGTAACTGTATGTCCTATAATATCTGAAAAATCTGAAGTTTTTGATTCGTCAATAACTACAAACTCGCAGCAATCTTGGACATGAAGTGTATAAAACTCCCAACCATCAGAGCACTTAAATGTTATTTGTTCATTTCCATCTCTGATAACTTCTGTGATTGTCTTACCCTTAAATTTCTCAAAAGCGTCATTTCCACATATGTTATTCCATCTTGACATTTTAATTTCCTTTGTATATTGTTAAGTTTTCTCGTTCGCTTATTTTCTCAAGAACCATTTTTGTTATTAATTCTTCTGAAGACTTTGTTCGTCTACCAAAATCTCTTTCTAAACAAATTTCGATTGGGGTATCGAATTCATATATCTCCAAAAGTGCGATTGGGTGATTTTTGAAAAAAAATTCAACAAAATCATTTACATCAGTTAGAAAAAAATCAATAATATGAGTTCCATCTGGTAAATCTTCTATGAACTTTTTTACAGTTTTCCGTTTATCTGGAGTATCAAAATCATAATATGTTCCTTGAAGAGATTTCAGTTTCGTGGTTTTCCCTGAACCTGGGCGGCCATATGCTACGATAAGTTTCATAGTTCTATATAATATTTTTGAATAGTTAGAGGTTGATACATTGAATATTGCGGAATTTTCGGAACTGCCCATTCACCATCCTCGCATTTGTTAATTACAAATCCCTTACTATGTAATATATTCATCATCTTTTTAATCCGAGCTTCAAGATATTCAATTTTCTCTTTTTGAATAATATTAAGAACTTTGATAGGAATTTCTAATCTGTTATCAGTAAAAACAAATTGGAAATGTTCCATCAAAACAAGCCGAGTGAAAATCTCATTCAGAGTTTCTTCAATCGTTTCATCTTGAAGTGCTAATTCTCTGTAATATTTTGGGGATTGTAACATGTTATTCTCCATAGTATCGTAATGTTATTAGTAAATTTATGGTTTCATATGGTGGATTGTAAATATAAACAACTTTGTATCTGCGGAATTCGTGAACAACTTCGTCAATATTTCTGAATTTTCTCGTAAATGCTTGAGCCGCAACACCTCGTTCTGTAATAAAACAAGGAACGTTCACATCAACAAAATCAACATCTGTTTTTCGACGGCACCAAATTTTAATAATGTTGATATTTGATGTTTGTTTATTATCTACAACAAATCTAACTTTCATTTCATCATCTTTCGCATGTCATTAATTTGCGAATCAAAAAACATTCCTTCTTTCCTCCACAACTCATTTTCTTTTTTGTATAATATTGTTGTGGGGGTTTTCTCAATATTCATAATCTCATACATGTCTTGATTCTCATCCATATCAATTAATTCCAAATCAAATAAAGATTGAAGTTTCTTAATATGGTCAAAACATGTATGACACTTATGAGAGAAGCAAACTACAATTCTAAACATAACTCCAAATCTCTTCTAGCTTATCACTTCCGGACAATATCTTTTCAAAAACAATCTCACCATTCTTATAAACACGTACAACTGGAATCAAATCAACATTGTAGTTTTGGTAAATTAATTCAGGGTCTAGTTCGCATTCAATAAGTGTGTAAGAAATATGAGTCATCAGCTTTTTTTGCTGTTCACATTTCTTACACTCTGAAGATGCGAATAGATAAATCCCATCTTTTTTAGAGATATGGAATTCTTCTGGGGTCATTCGAAATCCTGCTTAACTAACTTGATGGAAACAATATCATCCAAATTACCTAGCAATCCCGAACCAAAACTAATTCTATACGTCCCATCCTGATTTTGCTCAAGACTTAGAGACGTGTTTGATGATAGTGTTGTTTCGTACTTCGTAGCCTTAACAATTTTCAGCTTCATCGTTGTACCATTTGCTAGAGAAATTTCAAGAACTCTCTTCTTACCACCTGTATATTCTGTTACTTTCGATGCCATTGATAAACTCCATTTGTTATAACTGCCAAAAAATCTTTCTCAAAATCCTCAGTTCCAAACTCATATTCTCTTTCATGAGAGTCAACAAACCATTTGAATTTGTTTGAGAAAATATCAATCGTTATTCGCATGGTAATATTGTATTCTCCAGCGACGAATAACTTATAATTCGAAATTGACGTTATAGTATAATTAGCCATCGAGACTATGCTAAACAATTGAGAAGTTGTTTCTTTCCACGGCACCAATAAAGTTTCAGCCCTCAATAACGGAACTGTAATGGTGTTACAATATGTCTTCAACTCATCCAAATTATTAATCATATGTTCATCAAATCCAAAAGAAGTGCCGCAAATGGGATTTCTTTATCTGCGCTGAAGCTTGCCTTATATTGCCAATCAGCTATCGTCAAAATTGCCTGCCCTTGTTTTTCTTTTGGAAGCCGAGGGACAAGATTCCGATACAATGCGATATACAAATCTTCAAAGTTATAACCAGAATCAATCACGAACTGGCGAGCTTTTAAGAATTGATTGTTCAGCACATATTCATAAAATTCTTCTTCAACTGTCTCAAGCCTAAAAATTCCTTCGTCAATATGCCCTGAAGATAGAGAATATTGCTGAAGCGTCGTCAACATCTTCCTCATATCTGGGAAAAGTGTTTCAGCAAGCTTCTGACAAACACCATCTTCATATGTAACATCTTCGGCTTTCAAAATCTTCTCAAGACGATCTGCAATCTTTGGAATCATCTCAGTTCTCATATCTTTTGTCGTTACGTTAAAATCATATTCCTGACAACGAGAACGAAGAGGCTCTATAATCTTGTTCACATAATTACAAGTCAGAATGAATCGGCAACTATTGTGAAATTCTTCAATAAATGCTCGCAAACCAGCTTGGAACTGTGTGTTGTTTGAACCATCCACCTCATCCAGAATCACAACCTTTTTCTTTCCCGACAATGACTTTCCAGAAGCATACTGAGTTATCTTATTTCTCAGAACATCGATACCTGTATCTTTTGAAGCATTAATGTAAAGATAATCAACCCCAGCTTCACCACAAATAGCTTTCGCCACTGTGGTCTTGCCTGTTCCTGGAGAAGAAGAGTAAAGAAGGAGATTTGGAACATCTCCACTCTTTACAATCTTCTTAAAAGCTGTCTTATGCTCTGTTGGGAGGATACAATGGTCGATTTTCTGAGGTCTGTATTTTTCAGTGTATAGAGAATAAGTAGCCTGTTTTGACATTACTCAACAGTCTCCTTGGTTTCCTGCTCAACAGGCGTCACAACCTCAGAAGCAACTTCCGTTTCTGTAATCTGTTCAATTTCAGCATTTTCAGGAGCTTCCGTAGCGAGCATTTGACGAATCTTGTTAATCATCAAATCATTCATCCTCTTCTGTCTCTTCTCAAGTGCTGGATTTGAAACAGTCTTCTTCTTTGATGCGCGTTCCATAGCCCGACGAGCCTTGCGATTATAAGACGGCATACTCACATTAAAATGAGGATTCTGCTTATAAAAATCGCGGAACAAACACTTACAAGGAGTTGGAATATTATCTACAGCGTCAATGTTTACATATCCACGACCATAGCAATGCTTACACTTTGGATCAGGGTCGTTGATTGTCTTACCTTCTCTTAGTGAAACGTACTTGATTCTTTCAAATGGAGAAAGTGTATCAAGGTCGATTGTTTCTCCGGTTGTTGGATTTAGAAGAACTGTAGTGTCCTTGATTCCAGAATACTGTTCCCCAGACTCAACAATTCCCGGTTCATACGTATCATCTTCGTACTGAACTTGCGACAATTCTAAGTTTTCGTTTTCTTCCATTATTCTTCAACCTCCGCAATATAAATCTCAACATCAACACCAATATCGTTGTTCATTGAAAGGCGAACGAGTCCAGCCTGAAGAACATCAACACGGTATGAATACTTCGTAGGAATTGTGCTTAGAAACTCATCGGAAATCCTAAGCGAGAAATCTTCCTCAACAGTCCTCTCAAGAGCAATGTCTGTTTCGACAACATTATTTGACTCTGTGCTTGAAATCTCAATGTGGGCAGTCTTCTCAGAGAAAGAAATCTTGAGATTAGTTCCTTCCTTGGCAACCAGCGACCGAAGCTTCTGGAGTTCCTTTAGGTCATCAACAGAAAGAACAAGAGTAGCATCAGGTTCACCAAAATCAATGTCAAATCGTCCACCCTTAACAATGTCGGTGTCGGATGTTTGATAAAGACCCTTCTGACGACCATTTCCAATCTGAAGCATTCCATTATCATCCTGAGACATAGAGGTAGCATTCAGAGTAGAAATCCACTTATAGAAGTCTGTATAATTGTAGAACGCAATCTCATCTCCATCAAAATCAAACGACATATCTTCCGTAGTTAGAATGTATGCGATTGTCTCTTGTGGATTCTGAGTCTTAATAACAACCTTTCCATTATCCTTAAAAAGCTTGATTGACTGATTGATGGAAGCCAGTTCATTTACAAGAGAAAGCACTTCCTTATTAAATGATACTGACTTCATTACTTGGCCCCCTTGACAACAACTTGGCAGAATAGGGGACGATAATTAAACTCTCCTCTTGATTCTCCACGAGACCGCTCTTCGTAAAAACCATCGCGAGTGAATGGCTGTCCATAAAGTTCGAAGCCTTCTTCAAGGGCTTGTGTTACCTGCTCAGAAAGCTTGGTTGAATTTGAGTCTGCGATTAGCTTATATTCCATGTTAGGTTCCTTTTATTCTGAGGGGTTTGTTCTCTCCCTCACTAAATCCTATCATGGAAGAATAGCCTCGTTAAGTCAACCTACTTCCCAGAAGAACCTAGCTTCCCATCTCCTCTATCAGTTGTGTTGGAAAGAAGTTCGGAAAGTTCAAGTTCGACAACATTCGTCTTAGGAACAGGTAGAATAACAGCTTGGGCAATGGCTTTTGAATATGGATAATATGTTACATAATCGTTGTTTTTCTTATTCAAATCTTTAGTAATACATAACGCTTTTGTATTGTGATTTGTAATTGCGATAAACCATTCTCCACGATAATTCGAATCAATCACACCACAACGACGACCCATTCCCTTTGACCCTGTAGAACCGCGCTCCATAATTTCAACAAAAAATTCCTTATCAAACATACTAACCAAGCCTGTAGGAATCATTACCGTTTCATGAGGCATAATTGTAATGCTATCTTCTTCAAAGTTCGCATAGATATCATATCCAGCGTTTTCATCTTTCTTTGATGGGATTTTGACTCCATCTCGCATCTTCGAAAAATATATTGTTGTTTCCATATTTTCTCCTTTGGAATTCATGCGAAAAAGAGGGAAACCATGTGGTCGCCCTCTTGTTATCAATTCATTAAGTTTTCAAAAATTCATCGTTTCTCCATATGAAGCAGAATGAATGTTTGGGATTTCATTCTTCAGCATATTGGCAATTTCAAGGATTCTTTCGTATGTAATAGTGTTAATAACCTTTTCAGCCTTATGTTCTTCAATAATCTGAATAATATTTCCAAATTGATAGTTCAAAATATTTGTCTTTATTATAATATTCTTTTGAGATTCTAATGTATAATCAAACAAATCTCGTGTAATGTATACTTCTGGATTTCTCAACATATCATAAACAACATTTTGAATTTCGGATACATTTTCGGAAGTCGTATTGGCAATAAAATACCAAAGACTCTTTCCTTGAAATTCAATACAAAACGAACCTAAACTATAACAAAGTCCTCGTTTTTCTCTGATTTCTTGATAAAATGGAGTATCAAGACCAGAAGATAACATTATTGATAGAAAATTCAATTCACACACATCCATCTTGTTCGTAATATCAAGCCATTCAGCCATCATTCCTGACTTTGGAAATGTTGAATCTCCTTCTTGAACAAACTCAGTCTTTCCAGGATTCGCATGTTTCATTTCATTCTTAAACTTAACATCAGAATACATCGCTTTGACATTCTTCTTACTATTGCTGGTGATTCGAATGATTGATGTTGGGTTCTTGAAACGTTCCAGGAACTTCAACATCTTCTCATATGTCACGTTCTCAATATCGGATTTTGCGCCAATTGGACTGTAATAATTGAAATACTTGCGTTTAATGTTATCCCAAATAGACCCTTGGTCAGAAAAGTTCTCAGCATATTCCTGAAGAATGATATTTCTCTCAGATTCGAATTGTTCCTTTGTTGGAGTAAATGACAAAATATTCTTCAACTCAGGTTCAAGCATTTTCAAATTTTCATCAAGTCCGTGCCAATAAAAAATGACAAAATTATCATATGTAGCAGCATTGTATGAAATCCCAAGAGCCTTAATCTTTGGGAGTAGATGGTCAAACGACTTACAAATTAGATGCTCTGCGTAATGTGAAAGACCTCGTTCACCTAACTTTTCGACATTCGAGGATTGCCCAAAATAATAATATAGACATCCCATTCCCTTGACATTTGATTTCTCGTAATATAATCCTTTTTTCAATTAGTTTCCTTTCGTGATATCATCCATTTATTCATAAAAGCAGAAATGTCATCTTTTACGAAATCCGCAACAGTCTTACATTTGAAAACAATTTTATTTCCCTGTTTTGATATTCGAATGTTATTGCTCCATCGAATATATTCATATCGTTGTTCTCTTGTCATCCAATTCTCTCCAAAATCTCATCCAAGAGAATTGGTTTATATTCAATATCTTCCACACCAACATTAAAAGCTCGTTTGTTTTCTCTGATTTCATGTGGAGAGTTGTGAATATGCCCGTGAATTAAATAATCAGTAGCAAACAAATCAAGAGGATGGTGAGAAATTGTAAAAGAATTCCCGCGATATTCAAACGTCTCCACAAGTTCAGGGAGAAACATTGAACATCTCTTGTCATCATGGTTTCCAAGAATGAAGTATTTTTCTCCAGCCAAGTTCTTGTAAATGGTTTCTGATGCTTGTCTCTTAGGAATTCCGTATTGAGAAGAACCTACAACAAAGTCTCCAAGAAATAAAACAATATCATCATCTGTTACAGTATTATTCCAATTTTCGAATAATACTTTGTTCATCTCATTGTAATCTGAAAATGGACGAGAACAGAATTCCAATATACGCTGATGATAGAAATGTGTATCAGAAATACAATATATTTTTTTATTTTCGTTTAATTTAAGCATATTTTCTAATTCTTTTTAATGTGTTGAATGAATACCTGCGCCGGTTACATCTATCACGGGTAAAGTAATATCTTTAGTATATTCTAAAATTTGTAGAACTTAATGAGAAATAAGTTTGTGAAGAAACTATATGAAATTGTATTTTCATTTGAATTAGCCTATATTAAATTTGTTACGACGAATCCTTCCGGTTTGCGACCAAGAAGGCCATCTAGAAAACTGATAATAATATAACAAGTTTCCTGTAATGTTTGTATAAATTAATTTTTCAATCTTTAGTTTTATTTTCATAGTATTTTGAAAATTGTGTCATCTTTCTTAACTACGAATCCTTCAACATCTCCAAGAATTCCAGATTTCAGCATTTGTTTCAGCTTCCATTCAACCATTTTTCTAACCGAATCCAACTGTGTCAGGCAGCTAGCTTTCTTCTTTGATTGTAGCATCGAAAGAATTGTTTGTCTACCATACGTTTCTAAAATATTGTCAAACTCTTTCAACTCACAATTAAGACAAATATCATATTCTTTTAGTGTCGAATCTACAAATTTTATGTTGTCATCACTTATATTTTGAAGCTGTTGGAAAATGTTTGATTGGATTTCGTTTCCGTTTTCATCCACAATTTTGATAAACCCGAATGTAGCGAATGTTCCAAGTTTATCAATATCATACCAAGTTTTTACAAATCTAATTCGTTCTTGGTCAACCGTTCCAAGATTTGTATACAAGCATTCGCAGACAAGTTTTTCATTCTGATGATTTTTCAATATTTCTTGGATTTTCTCATTTCTTCCAAGATTTTCAAACAGAGATTCATACGCCTCAGAAATGGCGTTCTTTTTTCCAAATTTCTTTTCGGTATAAGAATTAAACACTCCTGATTCATACACGGGGCCTGAACGAGACGATTCTACAAAAAATCTTCCATCATATCCAAAACGAAATCCAAATCCATCAAGCTTTTCTGAGATTGAAGAATTTTGATTTGTTAATTTTTTTTCAGGAATGCTTAGAAGAAACTTAACAAACTCTTTATCAGATATTTGGTTTGTTCCTGTGAGATATTTAATTCCTTTACGTTTTGTCTGTTCCATTTTTCTTACTTTCTAGATTTTTATAGAATTGTTTAATAATGCTTAGTCTTACTGGTTCAATTTCATTCAAGTCATTCACATCAATTCCAAATAACTCTTTCATCAATTTCTTATATGCTCGGAACTTTGTGTAGAAATCATTCTCATTTATTCCATCAACAAATTCACCTTGTTCGATTTCTTGAGCAGACTTTCCGAACAGATGATTGAAAAACTCTTCCTCAATGTAATCTGTGTCATTTGGAATATATTTGTTAATCAATTCAAGGCATCCGACAAACGAACCAAATTTATCAAGTTCGGAAGCATTTAACTCTACACCGAAGCATATTGTAGCAATTTTTGAGATATCTTTAATGTAATCATACGTTTTAGTGTCAGTTTCTATATATGCTGGTTTTGTGCCATTCTCTTTGCTTGGGAATTCATCTCCATTTTCAGATACGAAGAATTCTGCTCCATGACGATTTCTTGCTCTTTCATATTTAATCCGAACTCCCTTGTCCACCGAGAATCCTTGAATGTTTGTTCCTTCTACTTCTTTTTTAGAAACTCGCCACTTGAAAGTTTTAGGATTGTATGAAGTGACCAAATAGATGTTTGATATTCGTTCTCTAGCAACCAAGGCCCGAATCATGAATTTGTGAAACACTCCCTTGATGCTTTCTTCCAAATCATTCCAGTCCGATGAATGCGAAAACTTGGCAAACTGGCTAGGAACTTTGTTTTTGAAATCAATCGGCTCAAAATCAATCTGAACATTCAAACCTGTAGGAATGTCGGTGAACAGGGTGTTTGTCTGAATTGGAGAACGACCACCAAGACCAACAAGCTTCAATTCCCCAAATGTTAACCCCGAACTTCTCTCAATATATTCAATCAATTCATTTTCATAAGTGTTCGGGAATTGGATGTCAATATCACCAATAGCCTTTTTAACCTTTGAGAATTCTTTTACGGCCTTGGTGAAGAAATGTTTTGAAGAACCTGAAAACACTTCATTGTTTTGAATTAGCTTTGTGTAATCCATCCAGAACAGATTGAAATTTGACATGTTATTAAAAAATTCAACGAGACCATTCTTGATTCTGGTTTTCAAATCATCAACGTCTTTCGTATTCATTTCGGAGATTTGAAGCTTGTCAGCCGCAATGTTTCCAATCTTAAGATTCCCGCCCATTATTTGCCTCCATAAAATTGCTTGAAACTTTTTGTCATCAGATTTCGCATAAATTCAAATGTTTCTTTATCATATTTCGTCAAGTCTGTGAATGTTTCAAAATCATTCTCAACCAAAGATTTCCTAACAAGAGTTCCGGAAACTTCTCTCGGTCCAGTATAAACAAGTGCTTCCGGCTTTCCAAAATCCTTGTTATTAGAATCTTTAACAGGTTCGTGTCCAAAAATAACAAAGTGCCTATCAAACATTGTTTCTCTATCAGGACCAACAACAAATACAGGGCGTTTGATTTTATGAATAAGTTCTTTAATCACACCCATTATGTTATTTGAATCTGCTTGAATATAACCAAGGAAGCCATCATCTGTAACAACTCGTTCTACAATTTTCTTCCTTGCTTCTGGAGAAAAAATATTAGCGTCGTATTTTTCAGCAATCTTATCATCACGCTTTGGAGATACAATGTAGAATTTATTAATACCGTTTTTCTTCAACAAATTTAATAAACGTGCGTGGCCATTTTCTCCAGTCCAAGGCGAGAACTTTCCAAACACAACTCCGATTGGTTGTTCTTTTTCAGAAATCAAATACCTGGGAAGTTTTATAGTTCCTTCGCCATTCCTATTTTTAACGTCTATGTTTATTATCATTTCGGATGTATCTCATTGTTATGAATTCGGAAGATTCTTTTACAATAGAATCTACCTTGTATGGGTAATGAATCAAATTGGGAAAAATAACATCTCCAGCATACTTATCTTTAATCCATGAAATTATCAAAGAGTCGCAGATATTTGTTTCGAGAAATTGCTTGTAAATACTCAAACCCCCAACTACAAAAACATCTGTTCTGAAAGATTTAGCCTTGGTAATTGCTGAATTGATATCATTACACACAGCAACATTTCCAAAAGAATCAAATTCAGATTGAGGCTTTGAAGAAATGATAACATGATTTCTGTTTGGTAGAGTTTTCCCAATTGACTTTAGTGTATTCGCTCCCATGATAAGAGTCTTGTTGGTCGTCATTTCTTTGAAGAATTTTAGCTCTTCTGGAATGTGCCAAGGAAGCTGGGAGCCATTACCTATGACTCTATCATAAGTCATTGCGGCAATCAAATCAAAACGCTGGCATGAGTTCCGTGAGTCGTTCAAGCAGTGGTCCTTTTTCAATGGTGATAGCGGTCATGGTTCTGTCGCTCCTGTAACGAATCTTTACAAGAACTCCAGAGGGTGATTCGTCTGAACTGTCGTAGATTTTCAACCAAGTTTGTTTTGATTTTGAACCTTCTTTATTTACTTCGGGAGACATCTTACAACTCAAGTCAATTCCTGTTTCAACCAATGCTTCGACAAATGACTTGAAACCAAATGTTCGGAATTTTCCTTTTGTCGTACCATCTATCGACAACAGAATGACGTCATTTCCAAGAGTGGCCGAATTTTTGATTCCTTCTGCCAATCTTGTAACAAAGGTAGCATCCGCTCTCTGGGTTGTCAACTGCTTTTCCATCTTTGAGCAAATGTACCTGAAGTAATCATCTATATCTTCCAAAGATTCTGCTCCAGTTTTTCTAAAATACGAAGAAACATCAATTCCGCACAAGTCATTCCAAAACTTTATTTGCTTATCTTTTTTATCAGCGTTATCATGTTGAGACAATTGCTGAGTGTTTCTTGTTTTAATAGAAAAGTCAAACATTGGGATTTTCTTGCCATCAACTTCAACCCAGACATCAGTTTTTACAGAATTGTTATTTGATAATCCATCCGCAGCAATCTCAATAATATTTTTCTCTTTATTTGTAATTACCTTTTTAACATAATTAGCAACATGGTCAGAGTTAACAAATGCGGCGACGGAATACATTTCTTCTCCAAAATCAAGAGAATAACGATGGTTTTCAGGATCGAATTCTGTAGTTCCTGGATGGCCCATTAAATATTCCAAAGACCGATTCATCAATTTTATTTTCAATCGTAGTTTATCTTTAATATTCTTATCTTCCGAATCTTTGACCATGGCATAATTTTCATGAATTGTGACGCCATTTTGTTTCAAAGAGCCTACAGTATAAATTGTTCTTAGAAACTTGATATATTTTTCAATGTCGGAGTAAAAAACTTTATCTCCGCGTTTCTTAAATTTTAGAAAGATAGCAATAGCAACAAGAGCTTCTGTTACAAATCCCTTATTTTTTAATGGAGTAGCTTCGAATAAAAACTGATAGCTGTCAGAAAACATTACAGTTCCTTATCAACCATTCCCCCAAGAGATGCTTTCTTCTGAACCAATTGGGCGAGCTGCTTATTCAAAGATTCAATCTGCTTTTTCTTCGCATCAATCTGAGAGTCAATAGCTTTGATTTGAGCCAATTGCTGTGGATTGTCATCTTCATTAACTTCAGTGGTATTAATCATTTCAACATATTCGCTAAATTTCATTCTTCTCTCTCCGGGTTATATGTTACGTAAATATAAAGGCCATTTCGTTCCAAGAAGACCGGGTACATAAACTGTTTTCCTATCAATTTGTCTCCTTGTTTCTCTTCATCAACACAACTCAAAGGACCATCTTCAGTATCATCATAAGAATATTTTTCTTTTGAGCGACCAATGCTATAATCTCTCAATTTAATTTGTTCATTTCTAATATCTTTTTCAGATGGCACTTCTGTCCACTTTTTACCAGCAGGAAGTTTAATATATTCTTCAAGCATTCTAAGATAAAATTCCATAGGGCTCGCAATTGTTGATGTTGTTGGAGGTTTGACATTTGATTTGATTACATACCAAACTTTATACCCACCATCATAAGATTGAGATGATTTTAATGAAGAGATTGAAAACTTATTCGCTTCAGGGGCTCTTTCAAACATTCTCTTCAAACCTTTAGCAACATTTTCCATTTTCAAAAGTCGTTCATCTGTCATATCTATTGCTGACATGACTTCTTCGAGAATGAGTTTCTGGAATTCAAAAATGTCCATACCAACGGCTTTTGTGACGAGCCAATTAAATACAGCCAAATCCTTATCACTAGCACCAAACTTAGCTAAGAATGAATTTCCTAAAGATTTGAAAACATCTCTAAAGCCAACACGCTTAGATAATTTGTACTGCTTATTCTTTTCAATTATATCATTTACAGCGTCAAGCAACTTCTTCAAACCTGTTGGGTCTTGCTTGAACTTATTATAAACCAAATTCTTCGCAGTTTTTATCCAGAGAGGAAGAACTTTTGTGCCTGGAATTGCGTTTGTCAATTTTGTTCCAATTTTAGCACCAACATTGAATGGAATTAATTTGCCAACAGTTTGCTCAATTTCGGGATTGTCTGCGGTTCCACCTTTAACTTTAATAGGTTCTCCAGGCCATCCAAGAGCTAATGTCTTTTTGTAATTGTTTATGAAAATTTGACGCTTGCCGGGGAATGGTTCAGTTGCTTGAACATTTTTGGTTCTATTAAATTCTCCTGTAGCTGATGTTGTTTTATCTTGAGATGCCTTTTTAACAGCAAGAACATTACTTAACGCGCTTGTTACCTCAGCAGTGGGTTTTCCTTTTGTGCTAATTCCGCTTTTTTCTGCGAGTGTGTTCAGAGTTCTTCTTTTTTCAACACTTGTCATTTTATCAACTTGGTCTTTTGGCATTGATGCTCTAAGTAAAATATTAGTAATTGAAGTGATTTCGGACTTATCTTGTTTCAAAATCTTTATAGCATCATCAATGGACGAAGCCTTTTTACCAATCGCAGTTCTTAGATATGAATTCAATTGAGACATAACACCATTATCATTATTTTGTTTATGAAGCTGAATAATTGAATCTGCTGTAGCCGATGGAAGAAGAGATGTTAATGAATCTATCTTTTGCTGGTCTAATGCTTCGTCCAGCCTAGCAATGTCATTTTCAAGTAGGTAAAGCGTTCTATAAAGAGTGTCACTATTCATAGAACTATTTATGGGTCATTCATCTACCTTGACAATATATTCTTTAGAATCTAGATTGTTAGATATCCAGATGATTTTGTTTTTATCAAATGTTCGTTTTAGTACGACTTTGTCTTTGGTTCGTTTATTGTTCAAATCTATTCGTTCATCATAACTGGAAGTTATGTTATTTCTGAATTCGCTCGTTTCGCTATCAGTTACAAGATTTCGTTCTTTATCATATATGTTGTAATATTTTGGATTCTTTTTGTCAACTATAAAATATTGATTGTCAAATTTAACATAACCTGTTTTATTAAATTTTTCAACAACATCATCAATTTCTTTTTGAGTATATGTTGGATAAGTTAATGGAATATCTTTTGTTTGACTTGAACTTAATCCGGCAAAATGTTTCGCAACTTTTTCTGAAGAAGTCCAAGACTGTAAAAATCTTGGTTCGTCCATTATTTCCTTGGTTGCCCCTCTATAAAGCGTTACGGTATCACCTTTTATAGAATCTAGAATTGGTTTCATTACTTGTTTTATTTCTTTTGCGACAGAGTCATTCGCCTTTATATGTTTTTCTAAAGTTCCACCAACCCAATTAGAAGCTTCCCAAGATATTATAGCTTGTTGAGCTTCAGAAGACAACTTATCCCAAGCTTTTTTGGATAAAGAAATTTGGAGACTTTCAAGAAAATAAAAATCTTTGAACATCACTTCTTTACTCCCGAATAACTTAATTTCTTAGTAGGTAGAACGTTCCTGAATTCTTTTTTCAATTCAATATATGTATCATGAATAAACTTTTTGTAAACATCTTTCAAATTTCCGGCAAGATAATTTATTCTTCTCTTTTGTTTATCATTATCTAACAAAATCTCACCAACTGGATATTTTCGTTCAAACATCTCTTCTGAAGAAAATAAGTCAACCAATCTATTATTCTTTTTTACATACTCAGGAATATCAGATTTTTTGTATTCTGTATCATTTCGCAAATTCTTCAAGTCTGACAGTTCTTCAGATAGCCAATTTTGAAATAGAGAGTATAATTCATGTAAATACGCTTCTTGTTCTTTTTTATCTTTATGCCATTCTTCTGATGATAATGTTGATGTGCCATATTTAGACGAATCTTTAGAATCTTGAATATAATGAGTTAATTCATGTATCAGAAGATTTTTCCAGTGAGTTCTAAATCCTTGATATGGAAGTTCGGTTTTTGGGTCAATAAATGGTAAATGAATTCCAAGAAAATATTTGTCTTGGTCAAAGTATGCTCCAGCTTTTGTTCTATATGTATGTCCATCTTCTCTAGTAACCGCTAATAGGTATGGTGTTGTTGAATCATCACGATATCCATATTCAAGATATAATTTCCCATCTTTCAAGTGAGAAAAAACCGAATCTTCTGGAAAGTTTATTTTCTTTATAAAATCTTTTAATGGAATATGATAATGTCCTGAATTACTATATTTATATTTCTTAAGATAATCTGGATTCTTCTCTGCTGAATATTCTATCTCATCTAATAACTTTGATAATTTTTCAGCCAGGGTCTTAGCAATGTTATATTCTTGAGAGGCTTCTGATAGATAAAATTCTAAAAATCTCATTCTTCTATAGCTCCTTTGATTTTATTTTCAGACGCGACAAATAGAATATCTGATTTGTGATATTCGTCTGAACCAATATCATGCGAATCAAGTTCTTTAAAATTGTCACCATCAAAAGCATAAACATATTTTGATTTTTGAAGAGACGTCCAAACATTTAATGAACCTGAGCCATCATCGCGTTTGGTTAAAGAAGAATCTGAAACAAGGCCACCGAAATAATCTATAGCAGAAATATATAATCCAGAAGCAATTCCTTTATTTCTATATTCCGGGCGAACAGCAACCCATGAAATTTTTGGATATTTCAATCGTTTAAGTTTTATACTATCATCTGTGTCTAATTTATTTAACTGTAGAACTCCAATTATTTTAGAATTTCCATATAACAATTCTGAAGATAGACAATATACATCTAGAATATTTTTACTTTTATTCTGACGTATCTGGTATACAGTATTTCCAATTTTATATTCTTTGACTAATTTTGTTAATTTATATCTATCTTGAATTCCGGACCAATGATCAGGACTCTCAGACCAGCCAGAATTTGATTTGTTAATAGATGGCATTTCAATAATATATTCTTTTTTCGTGATATTATAAGCAGATTTTAATTTTGCTTTTCTGACTATAATTTCACTACCACCTGTCAGTTGGTCTTTGTCTTCTAGATTTCCCTGTATAATATCAGATGGATTGATTTCATATACCAAAAGTAATTCTTGTGGGTCATCTGGGTCTGAAGATTCTGTTGAGTAATAAGCTCGAGCGTATTTCTCCGAGGTTCCTAGATATATTTTCCCAGTTTCAATTGTTCCTTTTTTAAGAGAATATTTAACTTTATTGTCTGCGATTGAGTATGCTTGTTTTCCATCATAGTTTACAATTTTATAACCAAGATGAGTATTTTCAGATTCTGTCAAATAAAAAGTTTTGAAGTTCATATAGTTATTTATTAAAGAACCAACGCTACTTGAACTCTAACTCCTTCAACATAATAATCTAAACCAACAGAATCTACAAACTGCTGATAATTACAATCTAGAACAACATCATAACCTTTTTTATCGCAATATGAATAAATTTCCAACATTGCTCGAACACCATCTCCAAGCTTAACATTAATTTCTGGAAGAGTTAACGTTTTTATGATAAAGTTTGTTCCGTCTTTTCTGAATTCGAATTTCTCAACTTTCAATTTCTTTGATAATGAAAATTGAAGAGGTTGTTCCGATTCAGTTAGATAAAGCTTCTTGAAACTCAATCGTCCACCTCATTTTTAAGAATAACAAATCTTTCATGACGATTGCTTTTTACTTTGTTCCAATCAACTTTTTTTATTTTGCTATAAGTATCATCATTATCAAAAGAATATGTGTAAAATGGTTCCGCCCATTTCTTGTAAAACTTAAATCCTTCCGGGGATAATGTAGTATCAACCAAAATGCCTTTATGATATGCCATTAGAAAATTATGAAGCTCTTGTTGAATTCCTTTTTTCAAATATTCGGGAGTTGTGTACATCCATCCTACCATCGGATATTTGTTGAAATCTTTAGCTTTTTTATCAAGGAATTTGTAAACTAAAACAGCGGCAGGTTTTCCATTCACAACATAATAAAGATATATCTCATCTTTTATATAATCTAACATTCGCATCTCAATATTATCTATTTTTTTAAAAAGTTTTGATTCTTTATATTTTGTATAGAATCCTCCAATTTCCGGTTTTGTATATATTGGCATTTTTGCTGTTTCACCATATCGGTCATCAATAATTGGCGCTTCGTTTATTTCATTATCAACAGCATCTACAATTTTAATCTGCTCTGGTTCAAACACCCAAATTTGAGCTTTGGCAATATATCCGTCATATCCAAGTTTTTTGAATTGTTCTATAGCCATTTTTCTAGGATTTCCACCAAAAGCCTTGTTCATGACATCTACAAACACGTCATTAGGAATTGGATTTTTAATATCTAGTTCGCATTTTAACGTGTACTTTTTACCTTTAGAATAATCAAGTGTGGAATTTTTATGTTCAGGATGTTCAAAATATTTTTCTGGAGTAAAATAAAATCCAACATGGCCTGTAAACTTATGGTCAAATGCTTCAAATTTAGAATTGGTAGAATGGTAACCAATTAGTTTTTGTCCAGACTCCAAAAGATAAAATTGTTTGAATCCCATCTTTATTTCCTATGTAAAAGTTTTCGTTCAATCATTTTATCAAGAACATCATTGTCAACAAATTCTTTTACAGTTTTTCTCTTATATTTCTTCATCAAATCAATAAAATCTTTAATATATTCGCGATTTACAGATGTTAACATTTTCCTACTACCATGAACTTCGCGAGTTAATGCCCCAATAAAATCCGAACGATACACATCATATCTCATAACATCTTTCAATCTTTTAACTTCTTTCCCATCCAATTTTTTATCATTCATAAGTTTATTGATAGCGTCTAAATCGTTAACATATTCTGATTTAGGGTGTTCAAAATTATAATCATTATCAAAATTTAAATCTAATGGTTTCTTACCAAGCACAAAATTCTGAGGATTGTCATAAAAGAAAATTGGAATGTTTCGCATCTTAGCTTGCCAGTATAAATTTACAATATGCTTCTTTCGGGCTTCGTCTGACAAAGAATCCATCAGCAACACATTAATCTTTTTGATGAATTTAGAAACATCCGAAATGTGGTCTTCATCTGACCAAAAACGTTCCTCTTCTTCACTGTCTTTTCGTCCAGCTTTCCAATAATCAACTGGAGCAGATTTCATCTTTGATTTCAAATAATCATAATCAATTTCAAAATAAACATCCTTCATTGGATATTTTGTATTTTTAGAAACCCCAAGGAAATATGAACCTGATTTGTTTCTCATAGTTGACAAATAATAATATGTATCAGCTCCCATCTCTGTCTCAACTTTTGAAACATTTGGAGATAGTTCTAATGAATTGTTCTTCAAAATAGAAATCATTTGATGAACATCTAAAGCATGATATACTTTTTCCAAAGACTCAGTCAAATAAAAATTCTTAAACTTCATGTAATTATTTATGAACAAAAAAGGAGAATCAAATGACTCTCCTTCATTCAAACAATTTCAATCAATCTTACTTAACGCGAGCAGAAACCCGAACAGTCGCGATGCCAGGAATTGCCTTCAACTCTTCAAGCTTGGTGAGATACTTCTTGGATGATGGAACCGAGCCCTTTCCAGCAAGAATCGCGGCTAGAACCTTGACAGAATCATCGCCATTCAAAAACTTTCCGGAGGTCATCTTCTGCTGAGCTATGGCAAGATCCGCCAAAACTGACTTCTGATCGTCCGAAAGATTCTCCTTGGAAATGGCTCCCCAAATGTCCTTAAAAGCACTCTGAGACTTTGAGAATAGAGAAACGAGCTTGTCCTTCGCAGCAACCGCGATTTCCTTGTGAGACTGAGCAACTTCCTTAGCATCCGCCCACTTTTCCTTAGCTTCCTGTCCAAGATTCTTAGCAACATACTTGGCGTCGGAAGCAAATTCCTTGCCCTTCTTCTTGATGTCTTCAACCTTTTCATCAGCCTTGGTGTCCAGACTCTTGAGCTTTTCAGCGACCTTTCCAAGTCCAAAAAGTTCGTTCAATTCCTGCTCCATGAGATCGAGAGATTCGCACATTGTTGGAAGAGAAGTTTCCTCAACAGATTCAAGCAGTTCAGAGCAAACCATTGACACGTTAACATATTCATTAAACTTCATTTTATTCTCCTGTTTGATAGTATTTATAAAAACAAAACCCAACTCTTTTGAAATTGGGTTTATTAGAATTATCTATCCGGTTATCCGCATTTGCTGTGCGAGCAGTCTAGGCATCGAAGACATCCTTCTTGATAAATCAAAGTCCCCCCACAATTTGGGCAAACCGCCTTTACCTTGATACCATCTTTAATATACACTTTCAAAACACGAGCAATAACTTTACTAAATGAATACATATCACTATTTTCATCTTTTTGTAATTGCTCTGTTAGGAATTGTATTGGAGTCCCATGCCGCAGTGCCAATGAAATTAATCTTGTAAATTCCCCTTCTGTTGGATTTTCAAAAGTTTTTACAATATCCTTAATCTCAACCAAATTTCCATCATCAACATAAGAAACATCGTATATTGAAGACCCGTTTGATTTCTTAGTATTGTGCTTTATAAGAGTTCCCTTTGCAACCTTCTTTGGAATCGAAACAAACTTAGACAATCCAGCGAAAGTTTCATAAGGTTTGCCATCATACAAGCCAACAAACACTATCCAATTTTCTCCCTTCACCTTAATATGATGGATGTCGCATTCAAGTTCGTTTGGTCGTTTTGGAGCATCTTTTTGTTCAAATTTAGTTTCTTCTTTCTTTGATTCATTTGTAACAAGAACTCCGTCTCGACATCCATCGCGGTATACTGTGAACCCCTTACATCCAGTTTCCCAAGCTCGCATATAAACATCTGCTACGAGTTCCTTGGTTGCTGAATTTGGTAAATTACAGGTCTTTGAAATTGAAGCGCACACCCATTTTTGAGCAGCCGCTTGTAAATCAACTGAAGCCATCCAATCGATATCTTCGGCAGTAGCGCCAAACCAAGGAGATTTTGTTTCATCCGTTTCGCCTGTAATTTTCATCCAATTTTTCAATTCGTGGTGATAAACTGTATAATTTATAAATTTATCTCCAACATCATCAACAAAATCAGGTTCTACATTTTCATTAGGATTTAACTTCTTACGACGCTTATATGACAATCTAAATACTGGCTCGATTCCTGAAGACGTTTGAGTTACTAAAGAAACTGTTCCTGTAGGTGCGGTAGTTGTTAGTGCGATATTTCTGCGTCCATACATTTTATACATTTCTTGATATTCTTCTGGCAAATTATCAATAATCTTTGAAATGAACTTATGGTTTTTTTCAAGTTCGTATTCATAACGTGGGAATGCTCCTCTGTCCCGCGCCAATTCAATTGTTGATTTGAAAGCGGCGAGTTCAAGAGACTTATAAATTTTCTCAACCAGTTCAATAGATTCGGATGTTCCATATTTAATTCCAAGGGCGGCAAGAGCATCACCAAGAGCAGTTATTCCCATACCACACCGTCTACCGGACATACATGCTTCTTTAATACTATTCCACAACATCAGTTCAGTTCTCTTAACTTCATCGCTTTCAGGGTCATCTTGAATTTTGTTGATAATCTTCTCAACATGTTCAAGCTCAATATCAATAATATCATCCATTAATCTATGAGCTTTTTTACAAACAATATCAAATTCTTCCCAATCAAAATAAGAAGTTTCTAAATATTTGTTCTTTACAAAGCCCAACACATTCATAGCTAGCAAGCGGCACGAATCTGTTTTTGATAATGGGAGTTCCCCACACTGCCGGTTATTCAAAAATATAACACTATTTCTATCATCATTCAGAGCAAATCCACCGACGAAGAAATTGTGAAAATCATCTACAGTTCCATTATAAACTGTTTCATATCCATCTTCAACAACCGACACAACTCTATGATTGTGATATTCAGCTTTTTCTTGAATTTCATCAAAAGACTTAAATCCGTATTTTGTTCTTAGTCTAATAGGAATATTATTTTCCTTACAAGATTTTTCCAATTCCTTTAGCATTGGTTTTCTTCCAAGAATTGCCTTCAATCTTGTATATTCGTCAAGAATCTTATTTTTTGTAATTTCTTGTTTTTCAGAATATGTTTTTTTGGTAGCAGCAACTCGTTTAGCTGTTCGTTCAGAATTAGAATTTAGATAAACCATTGAGCATTTAATTGAACATATTCCCTGCTCACGATTCCAGAATGATACCCAAAATTCTTCACCACAAACTTCACAAATCTTCTTAACCAAAACTTCAGAATTTTCAATCTTTGTTTCGTATCCTTGACTTTCTGCCTTCGCCTGAGTTTCAAGAAGGCGTGTGTCATAATTCTGGTTTTCTAATCCAGCTATTTTGGCCGCGACAAAACTCAATTCCACAGGATTTGTGTATTCTTCAGTTTGGCGGAATTTTGTAAACAATTTAGGAAGAGAATTTTCTTTAGCGTACACTTGCCATTCCTTTGAAGAGAAACGCCTACCTAATTGCTGTGTAAATTTAACAGCATGTTCTTTTATTTCGTCATTTGTTATTTCATACACATGGCCATTTCCGAAACCAGACTTTACTTTTGACATATTTTCTGAATATGCCTTCTTTTTTTCATCCGACCATTCTGTAGCTGCTCTACGCATTGGATTGTTATCTCCACGCATCATTTCGCCATGATATTTGTCATGAGCTTCGCGTGTCATTGGTTTTAGATTGTCTGGAGCATTATTCTTTGAATTAAAATCTATATGATGAATTACAAGGCCATCAATATCGCCATAAGAATTTTCCGCAATTAAACGATGTTCTGTTTTTATTTTTGTATCATTATCAATCCAAAAATAATGACTATATTTTGAAGTTTTACGAGTATCAAATTTATACGCTATTGAATCTTCAAATCTAACAATTGTGGATAACTGGTCATTGAACTGTAAATCTTTAACTTCCTTATATTCACCGCTCTTTAATTGGAATTTGTGATTTCCTGTAGTCCTTACTGAATTTCCATCATCAAATGTTACTTTATAAATCTTCTCATTATGGCCTGTTACTCTTGGATGACGCATCTTTCGAATTACCACGTTGTTTTCAGAATCATAGCAAAAAACATCAACATCTTCACCAGCATCTGAAAGTTCTTTTATAGTTACAATTCCCCGACCATCAGCAACATAAACTTTTGTATCCCCAACTAAACATGGATTTGTTGATATTGACTTGAATTCAGGATACGCATCAGCAGTTCCATTATTCAAAACATTATCCCAGAAAAGAATTCCCGGTTCGGCAGATTCCCAAGCGGATTCAATAATTTGATTCCATATTCTACGAGCATTTACTTTACGAGAAATTTGTGGAGAATCTGAATCAATTGGCCAACGCTGTTCATATTCAGTATCATTTTTAACAGCCGTCATAAAAGCATCTGTCAATCTTACAGAAATATTTGCCCCTGTAACCTTTGTTTTGTTTCGTTTAATATTAATAAATGTTTCAACTTCTGGATGGTGTACCGAGATTGACATCATCAAAGCTGCTCGGCGGCCTTGAACGGCAACTTCACGGCAGGTATTGGAATATCTTTCCATAAATACTCCAATCCCATCTGTAGTCTTTGCCGCATTATTTGTCTTCAATCCCTTTGGGCGAATTGTGGAAATATCAATACCTCCACCGCCGCGCCTCTTATAAATTTGTGCTAATTCTTGGTCAGATTTTAGAATACCGCCATAAGAATCTTCTGGAGAGCCAACAACAAAACAATTTGAAATACTCATTAATTGAGAAGAGTTTCCAATACCTGCCATTGGAGAACCTTGAGGAACTACTTTATCAAAATCCTTTAACAAATTAAATATTTCATCTTCTGTCATTGGATTTGGATATTTTCCTTCAATCCTAGCAAATTCTGTAGCAAGTCTTTTGTGTAAATCGTCAGGAGTAGATTCAAGAATATTTCCATCCTCGTCTCTTAGCGCATACTTGTCAACAAAAACTGTTGCTGCCAATTCATCACCTTCAAAATAAACGATACTATTTTTGATCGCATCTTCTCTCGTCATTTTCTCTTTTTCTCCTTTTTAATTGGTCTGTCAAAAAAACAGATTATCTTCATTCAAAATAAAAAACTCAAATCCTTTTCGTTTACAGTGTATTTTCGTTGTTTCCCATTTACACACATTTTTCGCATATTCTTTCATAGCGTTCACGAATCTTTTGACGGCTGCTCTGGTTTTCTTTTTAGGTTCTTTAGGTTCTCTCATTTGTGATTTTGGTTTGATTTCTATGAGGTATATTTTTTTATTTCCGTTATTGTCTATGAGTTCTACATGGAAGTCGATGAAGTATTTGTGTTGTTTTCCGTCCACCAATTGTTCGACCCAATCCGGGAAGTTTGGTGGTTTACAGAATATATAATCAATGTAATATGGTTCGTATGCCCATTTGATAACGTTTTTATTTTTATCGCACCATTCCATAAATCTCAATTCGAAGCTTGATTTATATTTTGGTGTTTTGCTTCCGAAATATTTTGCTGGATTTGTTAGATTATATGTTCCTTGTTCATATGCTCTTGGTTCGTAGATTCGCATTTTGAGCTAGTATTTTTAACTATATCGACAAAGTCAGTCATTTCGTCAAGCATGGATGACATTTTATGTTTGACGAAAAAGTTAAAAATTTTCCTTCCTTCAATTGGTTTGTAGGAATATTTATGATATGATTCTTTTATAGATTTTTGGATGTCGATGGGGATGAAATTGAAATCGATTAGTTGTTTATTTCTAGTATAATTAGCCATAAGTATTGAATTTGAGGTGACTGTTATTAGACCTTCGCTGAGGAATTTCGCGGCTTTTACTGGACCGCATTTAGGCATGATAGCTGGAATATTATCACCTTTATCTCCAGTCAGGCATTTAATTTGAAGAGCTTGTTCTGGGTTTGTTAGGTTGACGAATTTCTTGTCTACTGGATTGTATTGTTTTACATTTGGGAGTGAAAGGAGTTGATTTAGGTCTCGGTCTGTAGAAACGAGGATGACGTTTGATGGAATTTCTTTTGATAAGATAGCCATGATATCATCTGCTTCCGACCTATCAACTTTTAGCCAGCAGTAATTTGACAGCAATTCCTGGAGTTCTTGAAGGAATGTTTCGAGCACCGGGAAGAACTTATCAAAATCAACCAAGGAAGAATCTCTGGAGGCTTTTCTATTTGCTTTATATTGTGGATAAATTTCTTTCCGCCATGAAGTTGAATCTAGTGCCATGATGACATCTTTTGGACTAAATTGCTTGATTGTTGTGATCATTGATTTAACGAACAGGTATTTCCAATAGTAATAATTTGTTTCATTTATATCTTCATGGAATTTTTTTGATTGGGATACAGCGACAAACAAAACTCTGAAAATCAAATTATGACAGTCGAATACTAGTGTGGGTCCGGTCTTGGTCGTGCTTTTCTGGACAAATTTCGTTAGAGCCATCGCTGTTCCTTTTAGTATAGTAGCTTGTAAGAATGCCTCGAATAAATTCTTAGAAATAGAAAAGGCGAGATTTTGTCCCGCCTTTGAATCATGATTTATAAAGAACTTACAGAAGCCAGTTAGCAGCGTCGTAGTAGGATTCTGTTAGAGCCTTTTTATTCACAATGGCATCGAAAATCTTCTGCTCTTCATCTTTTGTCCAACCATAGAGATGATATGAATAAATTGTACGATCTCCGGTCTTCATATCAACATCATCTTCAGAAGAATACCAGACTCCTTTTCCGAAATGACTTGAAGATGCGTTGGTAGCACCTTTCTCCTTTAGGAATGAGATGGCTTCTTTTACAGGGTCGTCTTCGTCTGTGAAATCAACACCTTCTTCATCTTCCCATCCACGGTCGTCTGTGTCGCCATCATCAACATCTTCTTCGCTCCAAGTCTCATAAGAAACCGCGATTCTCTTTCCTTTTCCAGCGGTTTCGAGAAGCATTTCAATGTCAAATGTTTCGCTTTCATTCTTGACTGCTGCCTTCTGAATGTGCTTTGCTACCGCTTTTGTTAGAGTGTCAACAGCGCCAGAATAATCCGTTCCCATAGAATTTTCCCGGAGACGAACAACCAACTGAAGGAGTTTCTTGGCTTCATCATCTGAAATCTCTTCGGATGGAACTTCTCTCTTCAGCTTCTTTAGAATGGAATCGAGAAGCTTGACCTTCTTTTCATTGTCATTTTTTTCATCAACAGAACGATAAGTAGTGTCACGGAATACTGTCCAAATAGATTCGCCAACTTTCGCGAGCTTTTCCATAAGTTTCATGTACGCATTCTCAAGGCTCTTTTTGAAGTCGTCTTCTTCCTTTTTCTTCTCATCTTTTTCTTTAGAATAGTCATCATCACGAGCAACATGTTCAGCGTTTCTATCAGCACCGTACATATCTACAATGACTTTATGAGTTAGACCATCAATCTTTTCATTTGTCTTCAAAAGTTCTTTGTGGTCCTTCAATTCCTTAGCAGATGTTTTAATTATGTTAACTAAATTATCAACAGAAATTAGCAAACTCTTCCAATCTTCTTCAGATGCGTCGTCCTTGATTTCTTCAGCCTTTTTAACAGCGTCAGCAATTTCCTTCAAAAGCCGAGTCTTGACTTTGATAGTGTAGTAAGCTTTGCCAATGTTTTCAATAGTAGTTTCTTTAGTAATTGGGCTGGTAGTTGATTTTGTTTCTGTATCACCCTTGGTCTTCTCAACAAGTTCTGCGAGAAGATTCAAATATCCAAGCAACTTTTTAGTGTCAATCATTTTTCAATCTCCGTTATAAAACTATTTAGGGAGATTGCTAAATAATGGTAAGAGGGAATATATATGAATAACGACCAATTTGACTTTATCATTGAGGCTGAGAAGATTCGTAAAGTCACAATCGAAAAGTTGAAGGAAGAGTCTGCCAAGGAAGAAGCACGTAAGAAGAAGGAATCCGAGGTAGATGTAACAAAAACCCGAAATGCTGCTCTTGACCTTTTATCATGGAGAGACTAAAAAAATGGAAAATAATCTAGAAACTGCTGAAAAACTATTTGGACTTGTTTGTGAAGGTTCTGAAGACAAGATTGTTTCGAACAACATCAAGAATTCTAAAATCATTGTGAAGGAACTTGCTGAAGCTATTACCAGAGCAAAGAATTCTACTAACAAGTCTGAAGTAGAGAAGCACATTGAAGATGCTATCAAGAAGTGTGATTTGATTGTTTCTAATCTAAAAGCTGCGTTTGACTATTCTAAGGAACATACTGGCGGATTCTAATGAAGTTCACCGACTATATTCTTTTACTTGAGAATGAAGAAAAATTTGATACTAAAGTATTGGACAGCTTGTCATCGTTCTCAAAAAAGATTCAATATGCTAAAAAATTTCTAAAAAAGCTTGGAGAAGGTTCGTCAAGAATTGTATTCGATCTTGAAGATGGATATGTTCTAAAACTTGCTAAGAATGAAAAAGGATTGGAACAAAATCTAACTGATGGAGACTACGGCTTACAAAGAATGTATCCTGAATTGGTACCTGAATTGAAAGACCGCGATGATAATGATGATTGTTATTGGCTGATTGTGAAAAAAGGAACAAAGATAAAACCATCAGAATTCAAAACATTGACAGGTTTGGATTTCAAAACATTTGGAAAAGCTCTAACCGATGTTAAACTATATTATGATGGAAGACTACAAAAGGTTCCTGACGAATCTAAGAAATATTGGGAAGACGAAGATAGTATAGTAAATAAAGTGGCGGATTTGATGATAAATTATGATATGCCATATGGAGATTTGGTTCGTATTAGTAGTTGGGGAATTGTTGACGGTAAAGCTAAGATTGTTGATGCTGGATTAACAAACACAACATTTAACACTTATTATAGGAAATAAATGAACATACTCGGAATAGATTCATCTCCAAGGTCAACAGGATTCGTGAAGTTTGTTCTTGACGAGTCTTTTGAAATTGTAGAAATCAAACGGCTTGGGTTTCTTGGATATGACGTTCCTAAGAAAAAAGACTTTGAACCTCCCAAGTACAAAGACATAATTTCCTATGATAACGAACTTGATTTTTATAATAGAAGTTTGTTAATGATTGAGTATGTTTCCGAATTTATTAAAGATTGTGAATATGCGGCAATTGAAGACTATGCGTTCGGAGCTAATGGAAGTCTTTGTGAGATATCGGAATGGTGTTCATTAATTAAATTTCAATTGATACGGAATGGAACTAAGATTAGATTAATAAGTCCATTACAAAACAAACAATTTGCTACAGGGTCTGGTAAAGCTGAAAAGACAGATATGTTTGACTCGCTTATTAAAGAACCATTGTTTTTGAACTTTGACATATCGGATTTACCAAAGATACCGGTATACATTAGAGGGAAGAATAAAGGCAAGAGAAACCCTAAAGGATGTTCTCCGACAAGTGATATTGTTGATGCCGCGTGGCTTTGTTATGTTTTGTATGATGAATTGAGAATTAGATTTGGAATAAAAACATTGGATTGGCTTGAAGATTTTCATAAGCACGTCATTTCACACACAACTAAAAAAACAAAAATCCCGCTATATAAACAGGATTTTATTTTTAAGACGTTATAGAACTTGTTTATCTGATGGTATTGACGGAGTTTTCAAAACCACAGTGATTGAATTTTCCAAACATTTGAAATCTGTAGGAACACCTTTTGGAACAAATACAATATCATTTTCACTATATTTCACACCATCCATTTCAACTATACCTGAAACAATTATGGTATACTCATCTACCAAATTATGAACATGTTTCGCTTCAAAATCGCCAGTTTTATATTTTTTAATTCCAACTTCGATATCTTTAGATTTGAGTAGTGCTGGAGAAAAATCACCAACAATCCATCCTTTCACAAAACTATCAAGATTCATTTGCCGTCTCCCTTAGAAATGTTGTTAAATCTTCCGGAGTTCCCAATCCATACATTTTATCAATCATGAATGTTTTTATTTTCTTTCCATCACTGATTGCTTCATTATAAACTGGGGCTACGTAAAACTCTCCAGTGCCATTAAAATTTTGTCCATATCTTATATTTTTTGAAATCATTTGTTCAGCATATTTAACATAGTCTGAACCTTTCGCCCAATAATAAATACCGACTGTTGCTTTATTGCTTATAACTTCCTTTTCTTTGATTTCAACAATATTTCCAAAATTATCTGTCTTAGCATAACTCCATTTTGGATGTGAGTTTTCAAAACAAATAACAGAACCATCTATATTCGGATTGTTTATAGAATGATAAAATTCTCCCGAGTCCCATTTCATATATTGGTCTGAGTTTACAATAAGCAATTCCATATCATTATCAATATGCTCTTTTGCTAACAACGTAGTACACGCAGCGCCTTCAGTTAAAGAATCAACTTCAACAATTTTACATCCTGGAGTGATTTGATTTAACATTGATGAAATATTGAATTTATCATTATGCTCTTTTCTTATCAAATATATGTAATTCGCATCTATATTGATATTATCTACAACTTTATGAATCATTGGCTTTCCAAATACATCAATTAATGGCTTTGGAAATGTATACCCTGCTTTGGAAAATCTTGAACCTTCTCCAGCCATAGGTATTAGAACATTTAAGTTTTTATTTTCCCATTTCATTTTTATATCTTCTCCAGTTTCAATATAACTTTTAATTCGTTCAAGAGTCACTTCCGTTGAGTTTTTTACAGGCATTACGATAGCACCTGACATGAATGCTGCCTGTCTCCCAACATAAGAATCTTCAACGATAATTGTCTCTTTAGGGGATATTCCAAAATGAGACATACAGTGTAAATACATTTGAGGATTTGGTTTTGGATAATGGACATCTTCATTCGAAACTATTTTAGAGACATATGTTTTTATTTTCTTAGATTCTAAAATTATATCAATTGTATTTCTTATAGAGTTTGATGCTACACAAATTTCAACACCTTTAGATATCAAATACTTAAAAATGCTTATAAGTTTATCGTCTCTACTCGTATCATTTAGTAAGCAAGCAGTAGTAATTTCTTGTTTACGAGTCCATATTTGTTGATGGAATTTTCTTGGAAGATTTTTATATTCTGTCAGCATTTCCAATTTTTTCATTGTAGGAAGCCCATCATAAATTGTATGTTGCTCTTCTTCAGAAATTATAAATCTTAAATCAACCTCTGCTAATGCTTTATTTAGACAATCATAATGAAGTTGCCTTGAATCAATAATCACTCCATCAAGGTCAAATATAATTAATTTTTTCATAGGTCATCCATTCTTAACGATATTTATTGTTAATTTATTTTCAGAGAAGTCAAATTGTTTATTGTTAATAGTTGTTATATGATAAGACAGTAACCGTTCTCCTACAAATTCACGAAACCCATTTTTGTAATACTGTTCAAGATTGTTAAATAAATTCGAATACAGGTCCATATTTGAAGAGGAACTTATACAAAATTGGTCATTTGGTATATTGTATTGCCCGGACCTATGTATCTCGCCACTAACATAATATTTACTTGTGTCTATATCATCTAATAAAAAATTTTCAATGACAATATCGAAACGGCAACGTATAACCGCGTCATATGTAAATTTATTCTCAAATTCAAATAATTTCTTCAATTCGTTTGATTTATATATTGAATAAAACATGCTATGAACCGAATTAGGTAAGCACAATCCATAATTTGCGTCATATGTTTCAAAAATTCTACTTGGTTCATGTATGATTTGTTTAGGAGAATACAACATTTTTATATTATCAATAACATTTTTCTCACGAATACAACGCCTATTATATCGTAATAACTCAGGCATTTCATACTGCTGGCCTACTAAATCTTCATCGTACCATGTATGAATAAAAACATCTATATCATAAAAATCTAATAATTGTTTTATGGAATTATAACCAACATCCAAATATCTTGGCTGGCCTGATAAGCACAACGCTAATTTTCCTGATGATAATTTCATATTTGTACCTAAAATTATTGTCTATTCAAATAAATTTTAGAGAAATAAGTCTCATCAAATGGACCATAAGGGTCTATAATATGTTCTCCCTGAAATGATGAAGTTATTTCTTTTCCAAGCGATTTGAATATGAGTCCAAAAATTCTTTCATAAGCCATAGCTTCTATTTTATTGCTTGGCAAAATACTTGTTGTGAGTTTAACGAATGTGTTGTGAGCTATTTCATTATTTGAAATAAACATTGGTCCAAAGCAACCATAACAATATTCATATTCTATCCCAATTGTTGAACATATATGTCTTGTGAAATCTGAAGTAGAATCTTCCTGTATTCTAAAATGACGTATGGGCTTAAGATCGATACTTGAAAAATCATAAAATTTATTTATCATTAAACTATCATGTATGAACATATAATGTGGCTCATTAGGATATTTTATAAATGCTTTGTAATAAGCTCCAGTATCATAATTTAGATTATTGTATATTTTATCAAATACATCAACCGAATGTATAAAGCTCATATCTTTTGAATTACTATCAACAATTACAACTTTTTCATTTGGATAAAACTCACATATCCGTTCTAAACAATCTTTTAATATTAATCTATCTGTATATTTTGTAGATATTACGATCATAAATTTTCCAGAAAAACTTTATTGAATTTTTCCATAATTACTCTAGGGGAGAATGTATCATTCAAATAGTATGTATCAAATTGATTTTTTTGTACATTATCAAAAATATATCTAAGGTCTGTCGCATTATTATAAATATAACAATTGTTTCCAAGATACATCAAATGTGAATTTTCTGGCGAGCTTCCATATGTTATTATTTGCTTATTTAAACAAGCAAATTCCAAAACGGATAGTCCAAATGATTCTCCTTGGTAACGAGCGTGAATCATAAAATCGCAAGTGTTTATAAATTTACGTTTAATCATCATATCGCTATCTGCTTGTAAAAATAAAACTCTCGGATGGTTTATAAATTTTTCAGTATTCATAAAAACAAACCAATAATTGTTATATGTATTTAAGCTATGTATAATTTCCGCCTTAACAAAATCAATATCGAATGTTTCATAACCTCCATATCTACCAAATACATAATCATCACGTCCAATATTTAAGTCGGATCTAAGAGTATCATTAGTATCTGCCATGTTTATCATATGAGGAACATTATCAATACTGTAATTTGAACATACTTTTGATAACCATTCCGAAACAAATGCGTAACGAGTTCCATGTTTTTGAGAAATGCTCTGAGGAAAAACAGCGTGAACTAATGTATCCCGGCAATTGGATACTTGATAATTCGTTTCTCCTGATTTTATAATATATAATTTATCACACATTTCTTTTTGTAAAATGTTATCAACTTCTGAAAAATTATCATACGCGACAACATTGAAATGCTTTTTAAATTTTTCCAAAACCCGTTGATTTGTATTTACATCATTGATATTATATGTTATTACACTTTCATTTCCTAATATTTCTTGATTGTAATACGCATAATCATACAAGGCGATTGTTGTGCCTCTAAAAGATAAAGAATTATCATGAAACAATATCTTCATGCTTCGTCCAATGCTTCTTTTACAAGTTCACACCAATTCATACTGTTCAAAATTCGGGTTTTTTCCTTCCGAATATTATCAATCCTTTTTTCATATTCGTTGTTATAAATACTATCTTGAATAATTTTAATTGAAGCTTGTGGTTCTTTAACATCGATTTTAATAAAACAATCCTTATGAAAAAAATCTCCAATATTAGGACATCCATCATAAAAGCAAACACATTCCGACATTATCGAATCAACTATTTTTTCAGTAAAATAATTTCTCTCAAAACTATTTTCACAACTAAATGTGTACTTAAATGGAAACAAACCTTCTGTTTTATCTTGTATTTCAGTATATCCTCTACCATAATGTTCATAATATGGCAATTTCATTAAATAATTTTCGACAAAGCACCGTCTAAAGTAATGGCCTTCCAAATTTGATAAATTCGACACTATGCCTGAAAATAATTTTGTTTTTAAAATCGTTTCGTTCTGTAATTCAGTATATGTTTTATTAAAATACCAACAAACAATATTGTGATGATTTTTGATATCATAGCATCTTAAGAAATTTTCAGGATTTGGATTTGAAAACAAAAATGGCCAGGAATTTCTTGTAGTTATAGGTTCCCACTGAAACAAAATTGTTTTTTTTAAATCAATATTCTCGTTTGTATAATTTATGACAATATTATATTCTTGATTTTCCGTAACAAATTCTAAATCATCATACGTGTATTCGTTCTTGAAATATTTTTTAAATTCTTCTCGCAAGTTAAAACACGAGGTCCAATTACAAAATAATTTAATACGCATATTATTCCTACAAGTTACCAAAATTTTCGTCTTTAAACATTTCGTATGGATATTGCTTATAGTCTGGAAATTCGGTTGTTTTATATGATGGACTTCCAAACATACCTGACACTCCTGAATTTGTTGGTTTATACATTTTTTGAATCAATTCTCTATTAAAACGGGGAACCAAACGATGACCCAAATCAATCTTAGACAATTTATTTTCAACTCTATAACCTTCCTGAACATTTTCAATAAGATTATTATAGATTGTTGGAATAGTCTTCTTATACGTCGTTTCGTATTTCCAAACAAAATCTCCATCTTCTTCTCCATACGCAAGAAGTCGTTCATCAAAAAAATTTAAGTTAATAGCACAAGTTTTATTTATAAAAAACATCCCAAAGGTATTGTTTATTTTTACACAGCTATCAACATCTATATTGTTAATTGAATTGAAAAACCTATCATATATAACAACATCATCGTTCAAAATCAAATTTGTTTTTGTCTGCGAATTTATAATAATAGTATTCCACATTTTTGATAATGATGTAAATGTAGGAAATACAAATACAAAAATATTATCAAACTCCGAAACAAATTTATAAATTCTGTTAATATAACCGAAGTCTGCTGGTTCTTTATAATCTTGATTTATTGTAATTAATATATCTCTATTTGTCTGATTACGAATATTATTGACTAAAGAATATAAATATTGCTCCCTACGTTTGAATGTTGTTATACCTATTGAAAAATCACTCATGGTAGCCCCCTATATTTATTAACATCTCCAAGTTTTATAATTCCGAAATTTCTGTTACCATCTGTTATATATGAGACATTTTTGTTATAATTTGGCTGAGAGTTCCCATCATAAATTTCTCTAGAATGATATAGATGTGTTATTGGGTGATTTAATGTGGCTACAGTGACGGAACCTTCGGTAGCATATTTTTGAATATTCAACATCATCTCATCATCTTCTCCACCCCAACCTTCAAACCGTTCATCAAACATTCCGATTTGTTCAAACGTAGTCTTATTAAACAATATAACCCCACCAGACAAGTTGTGAATATTTCTAATAATTCCCTGGCCAATTTGTTTAGTAGATATATATGCGAGTGTTTGTTCTTCGGTTAAATCATTAGAATATCCATTATACGGCCTAACTATTGAAAATATATCTAGCAATGTAACACTTTGAATAAAACACTCATTATCAATTAGCATATCATTATCAGCAAACACCAATTTCTGCTTATCAGTTACTCTTGTTGAAAAGTTAAATCCCCAACTACGATTGAATAGTCCCGGATTGTATAAAAATTCATACTTGACATTATATTCCGCCGCAATAGTTTCAAGTTCAGATGATTTGCTTGTATCTTGTTCAATAATAAGAATTTCAATGTATTTTGATATACTGCGAACATATTTTAGAACCTGTATTAAATTACGAGTTCTGTCATGATTTTTTGAATGATCGCGATGCTGTATAACATAGCAAGCATCCGAAAATATATCGTTCATATAATTTTCATCCATCTTGTTAGTATTTCATCATTATTCATATACAACACTCCATCAGTTTTCTCATTTCCGTGGTATGTTGTATTTGTGAGAGCGCATTCAGCTTTTATATACCCCCACGTTTCAAATTCAGAACTATGGTATACATCTGTTAACAAATCATACATGGTCTGTTTATTTTCACAATATCCCAAATGCTTTATTTTTCCGGGCCAAGCTTGTAAGAATGGGACTATTTTTGTATTGTAGTATTCGGCATCTCCAACATTGCCACAAATATATATTTTCTTCATACCATCATTTAATGCCCGTCGCAAAGATACGTGAACATTCTTTATCGGGTGTATTGTTCCTATAATTCCTGCTACTTTATCATCATTCTTTTTATTTGGCTTCAAGTCGTCCATAACATTTGTAATTATTTCATAGTTTCTTATAATATTCTGTTCTTCTCTGACTTTATCACTCACGCAATGAAATGAGTCAAACACGCTTAGATTTAATGTTTGTACGTTAAAAATGCTAGAGAATTCATGAATACTAAGAATCATTTTTCTACATTGAATACGAGTAGGTATATTCAAATAATGAACAATAACTGTATCGTCTGGATTTATTTCTACAGAATTTATCATACCGGCATTACATTTTGTTAAGTGCCATTCGTGAGGACCATACAGCTTACATTCAATACCATTCTTATTAAATAGGTTTGTTAAGTTTATAAAAGCTGTAGTAGAGCCCCCGTATGAAGAATGTCCTGTAAGTATCTTAATCAAACAAACCTTCCTCTCAGTTCAATATGTTCAAAAGTTTTAACAGTTCTTAAGTAATGAGTTAATCGTTCTTCTCTAATTTTTGATAGAAGCGCATTTCCTGTTTTTTGATACCAACTCATACCTTCATAATGAGTGAACCAAACATCGTCAAATTTCGAATTCCCTATTTTCAATCCAGAATTCACAACATCTTCATACATCGTCGCACCAACATCATATTTGGTATTTTCATTATTTGGTGCTAATGGAACGTGCTGAAAAAATTGATTGCTATTCGTCTCATCGATTCTTTTTTGGTCATGAAACGAAATACCAAATTTATTCAGATGCTCGATGTTGATGAAACAAAACCACGGGTGAATTCTTGGGAAGAGATGGAATTGGCCACGGTCAGCACATCTCTCGCCTAATAAAGTATAGTTTGTAGAAATGAACTTGTCAAGAAGAGGAATTATATTTTTGTTGAATAATATGTCTGTATCAACCAGCAATGCGTATTTAGTTTTACATAGTTTCAAAGCTTCATTAACACCGATACTGTGGGTGGTTGATGGTCTTCTGTAAAAGGGGATTCCTAATGATGATAGAATGTTAGCAGTATCTTCATTTGTAGAATTTTCCATCAGCACCAAATTTGTTTTTTCAATAGGGTGTTTGAATAACCATGATTTTAGCATATTCAAAGTTATCTCAGGCGTGTTGTATGAGCATGTAACAAGTGTAAAATCCAAACTACGCCTTTCTGATAAATTTATTTAGGTTGTTTGAAGATGACATTGTCTGCTCATGAGATTCTAGCCTTTGTTTCGCCATCTCAAAGAATTTTCCATCCTTTTCAATCCCGACAAATTCTCTCTTCAAATTCAAGCAAGCGATTCCAGTTGTCCCCGAACCCATGGTAGAATCAAGAACCGTATCACCCTCATTAGAATAGGTCTTTATCAAATATTCCAGCAATTCTACAGGCTTTTGTGTTGGATGCCCGCCTTGTTCCCGCTTCTGAGGAATGGAAATGATGGATGTTGGGTATCTTCTCCCAGAGCTTTCGGTTGATGTCTTTTCGTCCTGTTCTCCATAATTTGAAGTCTTCGGATTCCTGACAATTTTATATGCTTTCCCCTGAGTGAATTGAGGATTGTAAGTTGGCTGCTTATTATAAAAAATACAAATATCTTCATGCCGCTTCAACGGTTTTCTGTTTGCGTCGAGAAATCCTGTGACCTGTGACTTGTCCCAAATCAAAGAATACTTAAACCAATCAAGATTTGAAATAATTAACTGGCTCGTGAATGGTTGTTGTGAGTTTAGAACAATCGCTCCATTAGGCTTAATTATCCTTTTATATTCCTTCCAAAGCTTATCAAAAGGAACAACAATGTCCCAATCACACTTCACAACTCCAAATGGCAAATCGGTAGCAATCAAATCAATGCTATTATCTTTAATATTCTTCATCACGTCTATACAATCACCATGATACAACTTCATTCAATTTCTCCTAAACGCTTCATCTACTTTATGTTCAATTTCTTTTTTTCGTTTTCCGTGGGTGAAGTTCAATAACGTATCTATTATTTCATTTCTACTCATTCGGCATTTGACAAGAGAAGATGCCGCTTTGAACAACCACATGTCAGTTCCTTGCCCGGTTCCGCTTTTTCTCCAATTGAACGTGTTTTCGGAATTCAATCTTATCAACGTTCTTTCAAGCTTATTTTCAAAATATTCTTCAGTCTGTTCTTTTGTATAATCAACCGTTTTCTTATATTTACGAATCTTTTTTGAACTCTCATTTAGTTTTTCAATAGCCAGTTCTCTCTTGAATCGGTCCATCAAACTTTCAGGAATGTCTGATAATGAGAAATTTCGGCCTTCATTTATTACGAATTTATAATGTTCTGTAAATGCCGGAACTCTTTGTCCATGGTTTATATCAAAGCAAGTCAAATCACAACCAACGAAAAACCATGAAAGAACTGAATTCCCGTTCTTTGATTTGACTCTTTTACAATAAGGTTCATACTCATCAATTGTGTATGACCTATCTAAAGGAAGTATTACTCTATATCTATCACTATCATCCTTAATTTTATACCCTGTTGTTGTGTAAAGATAAAACTGAAACTCTTTATATTCTTCTATAAATTCTTCTATGGTTTTGCTTTTTTCATAATCAAGAAGAATATATTCAACCGATACTGCGTTTTCTTTTAGAGCAACACCATCTTTATACGAAAATCCGTAAATTAGTGGAGATTTCTTTGGGTCTTCATAGTTCACAGGATTCTCAACTTGCTTAATGATACTTTCAAAATTGATGTTCTTCGCAGTTCTGGAGCTTTCATAAAAATTTCGTATATACATGTAACCCTCTCATAAAAAAAGGCCGAGATTTGACTCCCGGCCTGAATATCAACAAGATTTTGAATTACTTGAACTGTGCGAAGAAATCGTCGTCATCAGATGGCTTCGTTTCCTTCTTTTCAACCTTCTTCTCAGGCTTCTTCTCAGTCTGAACTTCATCATCAAACTGGAAAAGAGGATCCTTCTCAGCAGGCTTTGAAGCAACTGGACCAGCAGTAAGACCTTCAACCTTGTTCAGCTTCGCAATAAGTTCATCATTTGAAAGGAACTTGTCACGGGATGCGAAAGGCTTTAGAGGGAAGATGCTGGACTCAACAGTGTCAACAACATGGTCTGGAAGCTTTGATACTGACATGAACTGAGATGCGTCATAATTAGGAACAGGAGTCTTCTTTCCATTCCAACCATTGATAATCTTAGTAGCAATCTTTAGCTTGAAGTTCGCACCTTCGTCATAATCAAAAACCATCACAGGCTCGTCAATAGAATCCTTTGGAGGAATCATTGTGTTCTTAATCTGCTCATACATCTTCTTGCCATACTTGAACAAGAAAACCTTTCCTTCGTTCTCAGGAGTCTGGGGATCCTTGATGACCAGAATATTTGAATAAACTGTCATCTTCTTGAAACGCCGACGAGCAGCTTCCTCATCACCACTATTCCAAACCTTAGAAGCGTGCTTACAAACAGGGCAATCCTCGTTGTGGGTCTTTGGGCACTTTTCAATGAACCAAGAGCCATCTGGACCCTGGAAAGCGTGGTCGTAAACAATCACGAATGGGAGGTCTGTGTCTGGTGAAGGAACGAAACGAATGATTCCTTCAAACGTGCCATCATCCTTAATCTTTGGACGATAAAGACGATTATCATTTTCCTTCTGATTCCCGAAGTTCTTCTTCTCAGCATTTCCCATTTCTTCAGCAATCGCACCCCAATTAAATTTTCTTCTTTCAGCCATTTTATTTTCCTTTTAGTTATCTTTCTTCAACAATTCGGTTTTTAGAACACTTTCCAATGCGCTTATTATTCTTAACTTTCGTATAGTTTCCGCAGAAGGTTTCGACTTTCGCACAATCCTATCTTTGAACCGTATAACAAAAATAGGGGAGATTTTTTTCTGTAGAACAAGCTCTAAAGCAATCATTTCTCCAACATTATTTATGGTCATCAAATATTCTAAATCAATACCATGTCTATTCAAAATACCATCTATTGTTTTTTTATCTTGCTTTAGCTGTTCCGGAGAAAATTTCTTATCTATATCTGAGATGTGTTTGAAATCCCAATCTTTGAATTTGAAGTGGAATTTATCATCAAACAAAAGCCCATTACACACAAACAGCATCAATTGTTTTGGAGTGAAGTAATTGTTGTTATAAAACGTTATAGCATTTTTCAACCACTTCATCAACTTCTCACTAACTCTAATATTATACCGATTTTTGTATAAGTTTGAATCTTTTCCGAGTATGTATTCGTCAAGATTCACCATCAATGTGTATAATTTTCTTTCATCAAACATCGCTATTTTCTATAAATTCCTTAAGTCTTGTTTTCTTTTTCTTGTAATTAAATCTCTTCACCATTTCTTCTCTGAGCAAATACATGTTCTCTTCATTAAAACACGCTACTACTTTCTTAAAATCAAAATAATCCTCTTCTAAGAAAAAAGCGATGTCAGAAAGAGACAAGTGCTCGCGAGTGTGTAGTTTTCTAATAATAAGATTGAACATGTGAAATTGACTGTTCCCCACTCGCTTACCATTTGAAACAACTTCCATATCGATGTCGTGCTTAGATAATTCATTGAAAAGCTGCTCCTTTGTAATCTTCTTTATTTGTTCAAACTCCGCATCTCTCTGAACCCAAAAATCTTTCTTGATTGAAATCTTCTCTAAAAATTGAAGAGCATTATCAGGGTTTTGTAAATGTTTCGCATATTCTTCTTCTAAGTCCATCATATCTCCTAATTAAAATTTATAACTTTCTTTTTACCAGCAGTTCGGTCTTTTTTCATTAAAGATGTCACAATTTCAGCAGTAGCATCTTCATCAGGTTTAATATCTTTAGATGTACCAGAATCTTCTTCAACATCATAGATTCTCATTTTTGGATAATTAACCCCGATATAGCATTTCTTCTTATTCTCACCATACCGATTCTTCAAAAGCAAAAAAGTGTAACGGCCAGCTTCTCGCATCTCTTGAGTCTGTGTCACACCAAAAATCACGTCAGCAGTCGCAACAGTTCCAATCGAATCAGCAATGTCTGTCATGTCTAATTCAGAGTTTCCAAAACCACCACGATTTGTCTGGACCGCCGAAACAACAGGAATCCCAAACTCAACAGCAATCGCTCTCAATTCCTCCGAGACAGTCTTTTGCTCAGAATAACTATTGTCTGTTTTTCTTGAACTATTTGGAGACATCAATCCCATATAGTCAACGAAAATAATATCAGGAACAAACTTCTTCTTGGTCTTAAGCTCTTTGACAATGTTCCTTAAACGATTCGAATTGATTGACTTTGGAGGATAGGCAACAACATATAATTGCCCAGAAGTCTGCTCTTTCATTGTTGATAGCTTCGTGATAAAGGTGTTCTTATCCAACATCTTCAACATGTTCAATTCAATATCAAAAGCATTGGCAAGAATACGCTCAGAAATCTTTTCCTCAGACATTTCAAGAGATACATACAAAACATTCTTATTCTGAAGTAATGAATTAGTAGAAAGAGCACATTTAATCAAACTTTTGCCAAGATTCGAATTTTTTACAGAAACATTTTCATAAAAGAATCTATGATTTGGGTGTTCTACACGAATATCAACAACTGGAAGAATCTTGTCTGTTTTATTAATAGAGCACTTAGAATAACCTGTCGTGGTCAATAGTAAATCATCTTCTAATAACGATTCAACAAATTTCAATCCATTATTCGTATCTACAACATGTTTTCCACTACATTCAAAAGAGTTTCCATTATCAGTCTGAACATTCCAAATTTCCTTCTCACCCTTCTTGATATAATGTGTTACAGGAACATATCCATCCGGAGAAGTTATTTCGACAACGTAGCCATCAACATATTTTAGAATGTCTGATATTGGACAATTAATATATTCTCTAATTGATGAAGACTTTTGCGGCGGAACATATACAATTCCATCTTTTCCAAATTCAACAACTTGTATAAATGCGTTTGGATTTTTACTAACTCTAATAGAAACCATTCCATCTTCAGTAACACATTCAGCCAAGACCAAACTCAAGCTCTTTTCATGAAATCCGCCCTCAATCAATTGGTCAAGAGTCTTCAATCCAGTGCTAACAACTTTGTCTCTGTCATGGAGAGCCGCAAACATCCTTTCACCATCTTCAACCACGTTCAATCCGATATTCGTGTCAAAGGTGAAACTCAAAGCCTCACGAAGCTTGTCTGGTGATTCGATCAGTTTCTTTTCATCGCCTGAATCAAGACCATCCTTCGCATCAAGAATCGCCTCTAAAGCAAGCTTGCCGCGAAAGAATTCTTCTAGCTGGTCTAACACAAATTCTCTGTCATACTCATCAACATCTTCAAGATTTATAATTTCCATCAACTTTGAAAATGTTCCAGAATCCATCATGAGTTTCAGATTCTTCTTAGTTGGAAAATTCTGATACTCTTCAATATACTTAACTAAAACTTTTACAATATCAATCGTATCTTCACCATCAAAAACATCAACATTTAAGTATGGTAGAACTTTTTCGCGAACAGTCTCATCCCTGAAGATGTAATGAATTAGAAGTTTCTCAAAATATAATGGGTCAAGTTCTGCGGTCATTGGTTCCTCTAAAGTATTCTAGCTTGGAAAAATGAAGGGGACAACCGCCCCCTATTTTTCTTATTCTCCAATTAGATTTTCTACCGGACTACCCATCGTGTACTGAGCTTCGACAAGTTCTCGGAAGTTTGACTCAGCAAGAATGGTCATCCAGAAAGAGTCAGCACGGTCAATATCAGAATCCTTTTCCTGAATAACAGTTCCATCCTTCTTAGTGAACATATAACCCTTAGAACGACTAATTCGGCCTTCCTGAATTACTCCAAGCTTTGAAGCAATTTCCGCCATTCCTGACCAACGGTGAATTCCTCCATCCCAAGTGACTGTGACAGGAACTCTTGTTTCTTCTCTGGCAAAACGAGACTTCATAATCTTGATATTAAAAGTGTACCCAGAAACTCCATCATCATCCTTTTCCTTTGAACGGGTAATAAGAAGAATTCCCTGTGAGGCAAGTTCGAGTTTTGTATTATGTGTAATCACTCCATTCTCAAGAACATATGATTCCGAATCTGCTACTGAAATATCATATACTGGTAGAGTACCAACAGATTTAATTGATTTGGTTTTAATAAATATTCTGTTATTAAAATTCAAACAGTCGTCTACTTTTCCAGTATCGTTTGAAAATGAAAAGCTACCAGCATCATATTCTGTTGACATTGAAATTTTCGAAAATGATGTATTTTCTTCCATATTCTTAGCTTCAAACCACGTATTAGCTGGAGCAAAATAAAATTTATGATTTTCCGAACAGACAACCTTATATCCATCTTCAAATTCAATTTCATAACATTCTGGAGTACCATTTGTCAAAGTTTCAGGGTTCCAAACATGTGTCACAGGCTTAGCACCATCTTTTGACAATACGATATCTCCAACTAAAACATCTTCAATGTTCTTCAATGTTCCATCAGCCAATTTAATCTTAGTTCCAGCGGCGACACATCCACCACTCACTACATCCTTTGCGAACATTTCCTGAGTCTTGTAAACGTGATTGATTGCCAGACACACGACCTGTTTCATGCTCAAAACTGGAGTGATCATTCTTGCGATAGAAGAAAGCTGTTTTGCTCTTGTCATATCCTGTGAACTCTTCTCAGCAAGCGCATCTTCAACTTCCTTCTTGGATGCTGAAAGCCCGATAGAGTCAATGAAAAACATGACATGCTCACCACGTTCAACCGAATCAAGTTGTTTCACGAGTTCAAACTTCAACTCTTCCAAATTCTGAAATGGAAGGTGAATGATTCGTTCTCTCATTTCCTCAGTTATTCCAAACCTATCAAAATAACTCATACTTGCGCCGAATTCTGAGTCAAAGAAGAACACGATAGAGTCATCATACTTCTTTAGATATGATGCCACAGCTACCAATCCAAACGATGTCTTGAAATGCTTTGACGGTCCAGCAATTTGATAGAACCCTGGAGAAATTCCACCATCTAGCTTGCCGGAAAATGCGATATTGAGTGCTGGAACATCCGTCTCAATTGGTTCACATTCCTCTGTCAAAATTGAACTGTTTAGTGGTCTTGCCAACTTCAAGCTACTATTCTTTAGATATTTTTCTATTCTAGCGTTGTTAATTTTTGCCATTGTTTCCCTTCTCTCTTACTTAATTATATCATGGAAGAATGGTTCGTCCATGTCTAGCTATTTAGCACAACCACACGTCTATTAATGACTGTAACATACTTGGTTCTCTATAACAGAAATAATCATTAATCTGTTCTTTTACTATATCAAGGCTTCCAGCAATTTTAGCAGCTTTAGCAATATTATGGCATGTTACAAACTCATCATAACTAAGCGGGTGAAATATATTTACAGAACGGCCAACATATAATAATCCAGCAATTTCTTCATCTGTACACAAGTTCATTAAATCTGAATTGAATATATAATTATCAAAACATTTATAATCCAACTTATATTTTGTTTCAATAAAATGTTTTGAATAATATTTCATAGCACCAACATCATTTTTAATAAATTTGACTTCATGTAAACAACTCGAGTGCTTAGTAATTGACCTAAAATCTCCAATATCAACATCTCTAAGTTTATAATATTTCCTTATCTGGTTTTTATCATAATCTGTTAAGCTTACCGCAGCAACCGTTGTAAACTTTTCAAATATAAAAATCGGCGGAACCTCTGGATTTTTATTTACATGTAGAACTATTTTCATTACTTATCCTTCTTCAAGAACATTCCCATCTTGTTCTGCTTCAATGAAATTTTCTTGAATCCGAGAGCATCAAACATTCTCTGACTGATATCCAAAAATGTCTTCGTGAACAATTCATCTCTATCAATCTTGAATTTTTGATCGAACAATTCAGGCCATTCATCATCAAAAGCAATCACGTTCTGATGAAGTTCGTTGTTTTCATTCACGAACAGATACTTAATCTTAGCACCATCATCAATCTCTCTTAATGGTAGTTTATATTTCTGAACCATATAATTGTGATTGATACTTGCTCTGTTGTGAATTGGTGTAGCAGGTATGAATTTCAATCCTTTAGAAAAGTCAATATCATATTTCTTATAATCCTTCACACCCTTTGGAATTGCGATAGTTTCAACAGGAGATTCTTTGTGAATTTTTTGGTACTTCCGAACAACTTCAACCATCGCATCTTCGTTCGGCATGTCTCCATCAAACATCACATCAATCAATTCATTCAATCCAGTTTTACAGAATCCCGGCAAGTCAGATTTCTTCGTTTCTAGGCCAGTGATTTTAATCTTCGGATGGTCATACACTTCTTTTTCATTCGCAACAATCTGGCAAACATATTTCTTCTTAACTTGGACAAACATCTTAAGAATGATTTTCTCACGCTTGAAATTAATTTTGTTCGGAATGTTATACTTGTTACAATAAATGTCTACCAGTTTGTTGAAAAATGGAGTTAAGATTCTTTGGTCAAAATCATTAGAGAAATCAATAAAATCTTGAGATGGTGCTATTTGTGAGTAATAATCAGAAATGTCAATGTAATTACTATTATGAACAAGGATGTCATTCCCGAAGAAATTATGGACATCTTCTACTTCAATATCATAAACCCAAACAGTCTTGACTCCTAATGATTTTGGAAGTTCTTTTATTTCATTAGATACGAAGGAAAATTCATCAAGCAATTTAATGTAGAAGTCACCCTGTTTTACATCTCTTGGCTTCACATCTATCAATTGCCCATTTCGAATAACCATACACGAGTGGTCTGCTGTAAGTTCAACTCCAAAGAAATCAAACATCTCTTTCTCAACAAGATGCTTTTTGATATAAGTAATCTTGTTTTCTGTTAGTTTTAGATTCTTTGTAACTGATAATGCTTTTAATTTTCTTACATTAGCAACGAAATTATTTGGAGCATTTTCGGTGGCATCAAAAGAATAATTGTCAAAAATTGATTCGATTGAAAGTTCTCCAAGATTTGTTCGAATTAATGTAGAACCGACGACGGAATCAGTATCAATAACCACCGCCTTTGGATGCTTTGGTCGTTTGATAGTAATGTTTTGAATATCTGGGTAAAAATTTGAGATTCTTGATGGTAGCCAATTATTCAAATAGTTATTAACATTCTCAGAAAGATGCTTAATTAGCTCTCTTCCACCAGCAGTAACAACAGAAGCATTGTCAATATCATAGAAATGGAACGCTTCTGCCCCCATAACGCCGTAAACACAATTTCCACACCAAATCATTTTATCAGTTTCTCCAACAAGAACTGTGTGGTTATCTTCAACATTTACACAATATACCATATCATCATAAGGCTCTTCAGTTATTTGATTATTTGAAAATCCTCTACCAAAACATTGAACACCTGTTCCTATATGTGTTACTACATGATAGAATCCACTGCCTAATAATTGCCGCGCCTCAGTTTTTACTATATTACCATATATATTTGTTACTAACATGTCATGGTTTTTTGTAACACGTAGTTTCGTAAATCCATTATCAAACACTACAAGATTCTCGGTGTGATGACGTGCGACGGTATCTAAAACTTTTTTCTTCTCAGCGATTCTTGTTTTGGGATTTATACTCCAAACATAGTCACCAATTTTAACATCTTTCACAAATTTAATACCATCAACTGTCATAATCTTAGTATCTTTATGGAAGCAGTTAATTAGAATCTTTCTATTGTGCTGCATTGAATCAAAATATTCGTGGTCTTCCACATTTCCAGATTCATGAGCATCAAACATTTTCTTTTTGAACATTTTGCGTTCTTTGAAAATCATTTCGACAATCATAGGAAGAATACCCTTTACATTCTTCTTATAATAAACTCCAGGAACAGGCGTTTTAATATATTCTGACTCATCCATTCCAATAATATCATCTTCTGATAATTTTGTTTCTGGACTAATATTATACATCATAACCATATGTGGATAAAGTGATTCCACGTCAAACGACATTAGATTCTTGTAAAATCCTGGATACGCTTCAACGTGAGCGCCTTCAAGTTCATCATCTTCCTCATCATCATCTCCAGAAGTATGACGATTTCTATCAGGCATTACTTTATTTTGTTTGTGAAGATTTTTTAGAATATATCCTTCAACAATAAGTGTAGTAGTCATACATCTATCAACAGGAACAAGAGATTCTGTAGCCATTTTAATTGCTAGCGGAATCAGCTTTCTCTTTTTGTCCATTTTATCAACAAGGACAGTATCTTGGATGTTATACTCAACGAACAGATTCCAATTAGTCTTCCAAATAGAGAATATATCGCCTTCGTATTTTGTTTTACCTTCTCCGATTTCTGCCATTGCCACATTTTCCAATTTATAGCTTGGTTGTGGACTGAATGCGAACTTTTTATACAAATCGATATAGTCCAGGATTGTGATTCCGTGGATTTTTATTCTCTTTGGATTTTTGTATTCGACTCTATTGACAGGAGACAATTCATTTGGATCGATTCCTAGATTTTCACACCGTTTCAGAATATATCCAAAGTCGAACGGGGCATTATAAGCTACCGCGATATCAATCTTACTCTTCTTCCAAAATTGAATAAACTTTTGTAGGAGTTGAGTTTCGTCGGAATCGTGAATATAATTTTTAACAAATGGTGAATTTCCTGTATATGGATCTGAGCCAAATGTTACAATCTTTCCTTTATTAACGAAATTGATTGTAATAAGATTAATTGGGTATTTGGCAAGTTCGGGTTTTGGAAATTCTGTTGTAGGGTAATAACAGCTTTTATTATAAGCTACCCAAGCACGTTTTTCTTCATCATACACTTCATATTCATCAGTTTTAAGCTTTTCAAAATCTGAGAACTTCATTGATTCTACAGTATCTTTTCTAACTTTGATGATATGATTTAGCGAAAAGCGATGGCCAGAAGCAATTTCAATATCAAGTACAGCGACATTATACAGAGATGGGTCAATACGTTCTTCGCTTGTCCCATATCGTTTTTGTAGGAATTTAATTTCTTCGGAGATATCAGATTCGAAAAGTTTTGTTGCCTTTCTGAGTTCTTGTAGAGACTTGTACGATTCGGCAACTTTCTTAATTACAGGAGTACCATAAATGTCAGTAGTGTCTGATTGTCTAGTCCTATCTTCAACATAGTATTCGACATCATGCTTCACTTTATGATACTGATGCTTCCCGTTTTCAATTTCCCACAGGTGCATTTCATTCTTAAAGTGGTCATAGTAAATATTCTTAAACAATTTTGAGTCCTATCGTCTGATGTGTCTAAAACGAGTGTAGAGCAGATTTTCAAGAATGTCAAGCTTGGTTTTGAATTTTATTGAATCGGGTTCTCGTATACCACCTGCTTGTTTATGACCCCCACCAAAATCAAGTTCTTTCAAAATGTGTCCGATGTGAATGTCAGAATCATTGATGCGAATGGAACAATTTTTATTTTTTGGATTCAGGCAGATGATGATTTCATTGTCTTTCTTCAACAATTCAGAACAGAGGTCATTCACAAACTCTGAAGCTAGGATGAATGAACCTTTGATTGATTCGAGTTCATAAATTTGAAGATTGTCCATGGTTTGCTTGAACTTGGTGATTCGTTCTTTGATATATTCTTGTTCATCTTCACTGAGAGAGAGTTTCCCATTCAAAAAGCGATTCCGAAAATGTTCTGGCCAAAGTCTGAAATGGAGTTCATTCAAACACCATCCAGTTCTTTCAGCATTTATCCACATATCATAATCATTCACAGCTTTACAAAAATCATTCAAATAAGATAAATCAATGTTGAAAAGAGATTCGAAAAACTCTTTACACAACAGTGCGGCGGATTTTCCATTGAGCACGATTCTGTTTTTTTCTGGACTGTGTTGGCAAAGAGCAGAGTCGTGATGGTCTAATAAAAATGAATTTGGAAACTCTTCAAGCAACAAAGAATCATTCGGAGAGATGTCTGTGAGAAGGATGACATCAAATTCAGAAAGGTCGGATGTTTTTAGAAATTCATCAACCTCATCATATCGGAAATATCTGTGCTGAACATTTTTGAACACGTTTGCGACAACTATAGAAGATGCTGTTCCGTCAAGGTCAAAATGGCAAACGTTTAATATCTTCGCATTCCTGTTCAAAAGTTTGCGATATTGTTCCTTAAGATTCATTCAATTGCTTTCTGTTTCTATTATTTAGTCGTTTAAAAATTCATTCCAAGCAAGATCGAATGAACAGTTAGATGGGAAATTTTTGAACATTGGCGCGATCTGAAAATCCTTATATCCTGCCAAACCGCACCCTATTCTAGTCACTTTGAATTTAAGTTCAGAATGTTCTTCAGCAAATGTTTTGAAATCGTTTATATATTCTTTAATTATGAACAAAGGAAGAGTTTTCAAATGTTCATCTTTTGTCGGAACGGCGTATGAATTTCCGGTTAGCCCAATCCCAGCTCCATATTCCGCTCCATGGTATTGTTTCGCATACAAAGCAGCACCTTTACCATGCCTACCCGCTAAATTCGAACCAAAAACAAAGATTTCTGTCATTCGAGCGGCTTTCTTGAAATTTGTTTAACAATCTCATGAACATCAGACAACTTGAATTCTAATCTATGCTCATTCAACAATTCCCGAATCTTGTCCGTATAGAATTGGTTTGCTGCAAAATATCCAAGCATGAAAATCAAAACCAAATTATCTTCATTCGGATTCTGGCAAAGTTCAACGAAATCATCATATGTACCAGTTTCTGTCTGAATCAAAACTGAATTTCTCAAATATTTTTCAAGCATCTCTGAGTTCATTCTTCGCCTCCAAATTTTTATAATAATTAATGATTTTAAATATTTTTCTTGTTTTGATTGAATCTCGTTTACTTGCGCCTTCCAAATAATCGATGATGAAATTATTAAACGTTAACATATTGTTGAAATTGACAGAGTAATCCTTAAAAGAATATTTATTAATCTTCTTCTCTATTCTGAATTCTATTTTCAAGTTTCCTACTTTCTTTAATGTTATAGTCTAGAGTATTTGTTTCGTCGGAAAACCAATGGTCGACAACAAGTTTATCAGTTCCGTAGAAATTTGACGATTGCCCGAACTCAAAAAGATATTCATTCTCGTTACATGCCCAATAATTGCTGGTAATTCTCAGATATAGGACCATCAGTATTATTTAGAATTGACAATAACAGCATTATTTACTCGTATTTCCTAAACTCTTTCAATATTTCAATCATTTTTCTAATTGGTTTTTCTTTTCGGAAGCAAATCGCATTATTGAAAGATTTTGAACAATAAAATCCATGATATTCAATTTTATGTTTTCTTTGAACTATACGTATTGAAACATCTTCTTCCAGTTCAAGTTCAAACTCACTATCATAAAATGTATCCGCTTTAGAGAACCGCATTTGTATTTTCATTTAGTTCCAATCTTAAAAACAATACTTACTTGAAAAACCTTTTAACTCCATTTTCTTTTTTCTTCATTATCTTTTCAGCATTTCCAATTCGTTCTTGACAAATTTTGAAATACTCATCATCTCGTTCAACTCCGATAAAATTTCTTCCACAGTTTACAGCGGCAACTCCTGTAGTCCCCGAACCCATGGTAAAATCAAGCACGGTTCCATTTTCAGAGCAATAAGTGTTGACCAAATATTCCATCAATTCTACTGGCTTTTGAGTTGGGTGGAATCCTTTTTCGCTCTTGAAGTATTGAACGCTTCTTGGAAATCTTTCGCCTGTTGGATTGTCTCTATGTGTCGATTTTAGATTCTTCCCATACACTTCACCAATTCCTTTATCTCCACTAAATCCTCCATACGGTTTTCCTTTTTCCATTTGGGGGAAGTAATTGATCGAACCATTTCCAAACACAAGAACTGATTCGTGACATTTCATTGGAGCATAATTCGAAGCCATTGGATTTGTTCCTTGACTCTTCTCCCAAATCCACTCGTGTTTGAATTGTTTCTTATTACTCATTAGAAGCATGGATGTGAATGGTTGCGTCGCGGTGAAAACCATTGGAGTCTTTGGCTTGGCAATTCTGTTCAACTCTTTCCACATGAACTCAAACGGAATAATCACATCCCATTCACAATCAGTCACCGCATATGGAAGATCGACTAGAATGAGTTCCACACTTTCATCACTCAGCCTTGGAAGAATTTCTAAACAGTCGTCATTGAACAATTGGATCATGTTTGTACCTCTTAGTATTGTAACTTGGCAGAAATGAGGCAGGCAAAAGAAAAGGGCCGGATTTTTGCCCGACCCTGTTCTCATCCAATCTCAAGTTTCTTTTATTTTTATGATTTTTGAAAAGAGCTTGATGAAATTTGGATCGACATCATCAGGAATCAAACCCGAATTGATGAACAGATTTCGAACATCAACACATACTCTCTTCACGGAAAAATGGTCTGGGACACAATAGAAAGGAACTCCGACATAGAATCCTGGCTCATCATCTTTTTCTTCATAGAGCACGTTTGTCGAATGCATCATGATAATATGCTTCATGAATTCCGGGTACTGAGTGAAATCAACACCATCGAAAAATCCCTTGAACTTTTCGGTGATGTCAACAATCGTGTCAGTTTCAGAAAATTCAAACGGCTCTTTCAAATCTACCTCTGCGAAAAATGCTCCACAGATGACGATTGGATAATATTTTTCATTCTTCTTCATCGGAAATCCTTAAATAAAATAAGAGTCAACTAGTAACTTAACATATACTGGGTCTTCAAGATAACGATGCTCTTTATTCATCTTGTTATACTGTACTTCAAGAACTTTATTATAAGCATCCATCTTACAATATTTAGACACAAGAGAATCAATGTCTGAAACCGTACATGTGTCTGGAAGAGTTAAAGGATTGTTATCATAAGGAGAAGGCTTACCGTTTGTGAATGTCGTGCCAATACAAGCAACACCACAAGCATATAGTTCAATAGCCTTAATATCCGACTTAGAGTGATTGAAATTGTTTGGGACTAAAGGCATTATAGCAAAGTCAGCATTAATATCTCTTACAACATGGTGATATTGAAAACTTCCAACCCAATCAAAAATATGAATCTTGTTCTTAATTGATTCGAAGAAAAATGGAAGACCTCCCATCACCCAAAAATCAATTCGTCCTTCATTCACCGCCTTGATAACCCAATCCTTCCAAGCATTTCCAAAGTCTCCTGGAAGCTTTTCTTGATTATTATAATGCGTCGGAGAACCTGTGTAAACTACCCGTGGCTTTTGAATATCTTTAGTTATAGGACGCTTACGCTTGTTCCCCCAGAAATACTTAGGAACCGCATTTGGAACAACTTGAATAGGAACAGTGATACCTTTAACAGTTTGTAGATACCATTTTAGATATTCTGTAGATACTGTAATCAAATCCATCAACTTTATAATTTCAATTGATGCTTCTTTAGCAGCGTCAGTAATTCCTGGATAACCCAAATTGTAAGAAGGAACTCCATCATCAATAGTTCCCCCCTGCTTCTCATTATGCCCCCAGATAAAATCATCAATATCCCAAACCATCTTATATCCATACTGCTTCTGAAGTTCTTTATACTGCATCACAGATTGTAATTGGTCTGGAGACATTTGGCGCTGAAAATATAAAGACTTAGTGCGGACAAGAATATCGTGCTGCCAAATAAACACAGGAGTAATAATTGGAATAAGCTCAGCACTTTTCCCATAAATCGAATTTAGATAAGTCATAGGGAAAATATTTCGTATATGACCAACCCCTGCACCATCTGATACAAAGCTTAACAAAAAACTCTTCTTAATTGGGATTAAATTCTGTGCTTGTTTAATTCCAGCGATATTATCAATTGATTCCTTAAATTGTTCGAACGTGGTTGTTTCCATTATACAGCCTTTCGTAGCAACTCATCAACAGCCTTAGTGGTGAATCCGACAATGCGATCAACCTCAACGCCATCCTTAAAAAGAACAACTGTTGGTAGTGCTCTAACTTGATATACACTATTTACTTCTTCGCATTCATCAGTATCAATCTTAGCGAACTTAATATTTGAATGGTTTGTTTCAATCTTATCCAAATAGGTTGCCATAGCCTTACAAGGTCCACACCAAGGGGCAAAAAAATCAATCAAAGTAATTCCTGTTTCGATTGTATTCTTAAATTCATTTTCTGTGATGAGCTTCATATTTTCCTCTTAGATTTCGTTTTTACATTCTTCATACAATGACATCATAAGTTTTGTCATCTTTTCTTTATTCTCAATTCCCAAAGCTTGAATATATTCCAACATCAAATCTGTAACTGTTCCAACTTGTATATCTGCTGAAGTCGAGTAAGACATCGCATTGACAGACTTAATTTGGACAGGCAAAAATGCTGGGTGGAAAGATTCAATCTCTCTGATATAAGTATGTAGGTCTTCTTCAGATGTAGTTTGTAAATCTACATACACGTCTACATTGTTCCCCGAGACCATTTCTTCTGTCAGGACTTGAGGGTATGTTACGGCGATGTATTTCAGAGAAACTTCATTATTAATCAATTCATAAGTTAGGTCATCAAGATTCAAAATACAGAAACCACGTTCATCTCCAATATCATTTCTTGTAAGATGATAAGGATTTCCCATGTATACAATCTTGTTCCCGTTCGCAAATTCTTTTACCGATCTTGTGTGAAAGTGTCCAGAGAATGTTAAAGGATAACGATTTGCGAAATATTCAAAAGAGATTCCATGTTCACAAATCTTATTTCGAAACATGTCAAACGAAGCCATCTCAAAATGACCAACACAAATATCTGATGTTGGTAGAGATTCCATTTGAGCAATCGCTTCTTCATTTTTCACAATCCAAGGAACCATCGTAATTTTTCTATCTTGGAGTTGGATTTGATTGATAGTTTTGATGATGTGAACGTGTGGGAAAAGAGAAAGCGGCTCAATCGAATTAACCTCAATAGTTGATTCAAAATATGAGTCATGATTTCCAACAAGGATGTATATTTCAAAATCCTTCATATCCGTTCCAAGAAGTTCAATCACCGCGTTCAGAACTTTCGAATTGATATGAACTCGGTTGTCAAAAAAGTCTCCAAGGTGAAGGATTGTTTTGATTCCTTCACGCTTCAAATGAGGGATGAATTGCTCTCTAAAAAACTTCAATTGAGAGTTTAGAAAGGTTTCATTTCCCTTACGAGTTCCAAAATGGGTGTCACTCAGGATTGCTACTCTCACTCATCACTCCCAGTCATATCATTTTCCATACCATCAAAATTATCAACAAATTCTACATTAATTGTTGTCTTCACTCGCTTCTTCATATTTTGGATTGAAGCGAGGAACGAATTCCATGTGATTTGTGAGAAATATGCGAATGGATTTGACCGTGTAATGTCATATCCATCGACAGCTTTAGCCATGTTGAAAATCGCATCAGACTTCATATCTACCATTTGGTCGAACGGATAATTTGTGAAGTTTGGTCTTGTCCCCATTCCATCAGCAATCTTTATCAGCTTTCGTCCAATATCATTCTCAACTCTTTTTAATCTCAGGTCTTTTTCTTTGGATTCATTTTCTAATAGGTATTCTTTGAGTTCGTGTTTTTCAATGAGGAGTTTGTGAAATTTGATGTTGTCTATATACCCTTTCTTTTGTTTTGCCATATTGTTCCCTCTAATAAAGTATACCTTGGAAGAATGATTTGTTAAGCATTGATTGATGAAAAACCACCGACCTTCTTAACAATGATTTTCCGTGTATAATTCTCATGGTCATTATCTCTATGACTTATTATATAGCAGCACAGATTTGTTTGTTCTATCGTCATCTGCTTCACTGCTCCCATAATCTTGTCCAGCCCATCAGAATCCGTGGAAGAATCAAGAATCTCATCAAACGCAAGCAAGTTACAGTTCCAGTTAGAAATCACTTTGGTTGTATCAATGAAGCTAAGCATAATCGCAATATCAATTCTCTTTTTTTCGCCTTCTGAGAATGACATGTATGAAATGTTTTCCTTGCTTCCAATCATTGTAATATTTTCTTCCATCATATCATTAAAATTTATCTGAAGTGGAAGCTCAAATATATCAAGGTATCCATTTATTTTTTGATTCAGAATAGGGACTAAACGCTTGAAGAAGAACGCCTTGATTCCCTGGTCAGACAGAATATTCAACGCGAAATCATTATACTTAATATCATCCGCAATGTTAACATATTCCGAATGAACTGCTGTATAATCATTCTTCTTAGACTCATAATCGGACTTTAATTGAACATCATCAAAATCAAATATTCTTTCATTCTCCTTTTTGATGTCTGAATTAATTCTAACAGCAGTTCTCTTAATATGCTCAATCTCATTATTATTCGTTGTTATCTTATTCTTATACTTTGTAATTTCTGATTTTCTATCTTCATTAATTCTGTATCTGTTTGCCAATTCACTCTTATTATTCTTAGCATTTGAAACATCATTCTTCAGTTTATCATTTTCAGAATTCAGCCGAGTGATTTCTTGTATCTTATGTTTATGATCGAGCACAGAGCCACAATCAGGACAAATCGCATTATTATCAAACAATTCAATTTTGCTTAGATTGTCATTGAACTGTTTTTCACTCAGTTTAATCAAAGTATTCAATTCAGAAGCTTCATGAGAGAAATCAGTCGTGTCTAGCAATGATTCAATCTCAGCAATCTTCTTAGCTAATTCCTTATTCTCTTTTTGTAACTGCTTATAATGTTCTTGCTTCTGAGAAAATTCCAAATTCAGTTCTTTGATTCTTTCAGCCTTGTCGGAATCGAATGTTGACTTGGTTTTCTCAACATTCTTAATCTGATTTGCTAATGTCTTGATGGTGGTTTCAAGGATCGAAATTTGAGAAATGTTGACCTGATTCTGAACTTTCAAATTCGAATTGTTCGTCTTCAACTTCTTCAACATCTCTGCGAAAATTTTGATATTGAAGATAGATTCGATGATGTCTCTCTTCTCAGCAATTTCAAGTGCCAAGAATGCTTTGTTGTAATTGATTGAAAGAGCTATAATATTTCGAAACAGGCTATAATCAAGACCAATGATTTTATTAATCTCTTCTTGATTCAACTTCTTAGAAGATAGTTTTTCAGTCTCAACCCCATTCTTCCACATTTCTATACTGTTTGGTTGAAGAGTTCTAACAATCTTGTATTCATCATCACCAATAGTAAAGTTACATTCTGTATAAAGTTTCTTCCTATTTCTGCGGTTAATCAAATCATTTATTCTAATTTTCCTATAAGGCTTTCCATACAAACAAAATGACAAAGCATCGATCATGGTGGAGTTATGAGAAACCACGCCATTCGCAAAAAACTCATGAACATCTTGAACTTGGAGGTCATATAAATCTTCTACGAAATCCAATCTTGATGTTTTCTTTATCTTCTCCAATCCAGCTTCAGTCTCAAGCGTGTCTCCTTTTTTCAGAAACTTTGTTTGAATCCACTTACCGGAAACAAACAAAAGATGGTCTGGAGAAGTTTCAATATATCTGTTCTCTGTTTCAATTCGAATGATGTCTGAATTAAATGAAGTGATACAAGCAAATTCAATCGTCTTGTATCCAAAACGAGTTGAAACTTCAAAATGACCAATACATGCTGGATAAATTCTGTAAAAGTCAGAAACATCTCCTACAGTTGTCACAAACTCTTCGTTGATCGACTTGCATGAAAAATAACTATTCTTATTAAAAGTGTACGAATACCATTTCAATAAAGTATCTTGCCTAGTTGCTTTAATCTTAATTACAGTATTCCGACGTACACATTTTCCGTTTCCATTTTTCCCAGAAATCAAAGTCATCCCAGGTTCAAAGTTCACAACATTTTCATTATTCCCGTAACTTAAAATATTTTTGAACTTAAGGTTGTTGAATTTAACGAACATCAAACGCCTTTCTAACTTTAATCATTACTCTCCGAAAAACCCCAGGAGCTTCAATTCCCGTTCTCTCAAAAAATCTGGAATCGATCCTAAAAATCTTGTTTCGAATCAGTTTGTTCAATTTCTCTTCTTCAATTCCAAAAACAAAATAGAAGAACCCGGCATGATCGATCCAGGTGACAGTTTCAGTCTTTTCATGTTTCTTCGTGTCTTCCAAAACTTCAACCGCGTACTCAAAAGCAAGACGGTCGACAATTTTGTTTTTGAAAAGAGTGTATTTGTCCAACTTAACATTGACAAAACTTTTCAGCATTTCTAAAAACTTCAATTCCTGTTCTTCAGTCACATCGTCATAGAAATTCACGTAATTCCACAATTTATTCAGAAGTGCCTCAGTGTTCTTACCAATACAACAATTATCAAACATTCTCTGAAAATTGATTGTCTCTACCCCATTAGTGTTCTGTATTAGGTAGTATGCGGTTCTGTCCATGTCAGCACTCCTTTCTAAATAATTGTAGCTTGGAAGAAAGGTTTGTCTATCCTATCTTCAGGAATATTTAGCAAGATTTCTCCAAGCTAAAATCCTGTAGAACCAGCACAACAAGCCCTTCTAAACAAATTTTCGAAGGCAGCTTGACTTGGAAGAATAACGAGGATATAAATAAAGTTGAAGGGGTTAAAATCCTTTCGGAGTTGTGTTCGCTTAGGCGGTCCAGACTATCCCTCAAAAGATATATTCTCAGAACCTTCATTGAGAGACATGATGAAGAAACAAGGTGAATGAATGTTTGGTAGTGATTCGACATGGAGTCTAAATGGCTAGGAGTGTCAAATCGGCAGAAATGTCCTATACAAAAGCAAACACGACGGTAATGTCAGGCGATATTAATGTAGCCGACCGAAGAACTGATTGATACAGCAAAGGTTTGTATGACATTGCGGAGGACGTTGAACTGAGTTCGATGGCTTTTCTCAAACCACACTGACGGGTTTTGTCTGGAGGGGTTTGGGGAGGCAGTGAAATTAAAATTATCGAAACATAAATTAAATATTGTCTAAACATCATCTTGTCTTAATCATGGTCAATATAACATATAGTCTTTTACGAATGAGGAGCGATAGCGACGATTGAGTAATGAGCGAAGCGAATGTTAATTTTATTTTATATTAACATTTCTTCTAAAGCTCCTCACTTCGTTCGTCGCTGTTTGATTTCGCTTCGCTCATCAAACTGACCTCCGGAAGAATTAATCATGTAAACATAACAATGGTCAGACAATCATTAATCCAGCCAAGAACCTATTCAAACAATTCATTACGGCCATATTTCTTCATTGTCTTCCGGTCACAAAACCTCATCATCAATTTCTTACCTGTCTAAATACCTACATGACAAACACCCACATGACGTATGACCAATTTGATAATCTGAAAGCAACGATGACTAAGTTCTTCGATGATCCTTCAAAAGACAAATATACAAAAATCAACAAATACAGAAGTATCCTGATTAACCAAATATCAGTAGAATCATCATACCGTAAAGAACTCATTACAAAACTTGACGAAATTAAATCAAATGTTCTAGATGATATTAAGAAACACTCAAACCTTTATGATAATGCTAACGAAATGAAAATAAAGATGAATGGCGATCCAAAAGTATGTTCAATTCAAAGAGAAATTAACCAACGAGATATTATAATTGAGTATATGTTAGAACAAAACTCGAACCTCAAGGATTACGCTTTCGCTCTAAAACTTGAATTCGAATACAGGAGATTTGAAAATGGAGACTAAATTCGAGAAATATATTAATGATAAAGATTATGGTCTGTTGAACTCGAAACAAACTCTGATTGATTCTTTGGTCGAACTGGCTGAAGAAATCAAGAAACAAAATGACTCTATAGAACTTTCGAATGAACAAATCCTTAAAACTGCTATAGAAACTAAACTTAGACAAATGATGGAAGCGTACCAATCAAGACTGTCTGATGTTTCAATGCAAGTTCTGGATATTCTAAATTCGAAATTCATAAATAATGATAAGAAAACTCCGTCTAAGGAAAAGGATGATAAAAATGGACATAAAGGAAAAGATTAAAGCCGCTCTAATTCAAGAAGCCGATGTTAGTTTTGGAATCACAAGCATCGCACCCACTTTCACTCAGAGCGATGTTGATATCCTCGATGAAGAAAAGAATGGGAAGAAGGAAGAAGAATCTGAATCAAGCTCTTCTAAATCTTCTTCTGAATGCTCTAAGGAAAAGGCATTGACCGAAGCTGAAGTTGAAGATATCCGTCTCTCTGCTCGTCAGCTTCGTACTCTAATGGTCGCGTCTTTTGCCGAATCTCTAATGAATGAATCAATTGAAGATGACGCAGAACTCGTTTCAATGGGACTACTGACTGAAGCAATGAAGATCACTCCAAAGTCAAAGGAATATCTAAAGAAATTTCTGCCTTCGATCTACGCATCATAAAATTAGATAAAATTAAGGATGATTCAACCGAGTCATCCTTTTCTTTTTTCGAATTATAAATAGTTCTATAACGGAGAAATGAAATATGGACTTTAAGGAATATGTTAAGACTCAGATCAACGAAGAAGAGGACTTCTCAGTTGATGATTTTGGAAATGCGACCAGTGTTTTTGAGAATCTATCAGAAGTTGTCTCTCGGCTTGCTGATTTTTTCCAAGTTGTTTCGACCAAGGGGAATCTTTATGCTTCTGGTGATTCGAAACGTGCTTTGATTGACATTCGGACACTAGTTAACACTGTGAAGAATTCTTGCGACAATAAGGACAAGATTTTCACTGACGAAGAATTGACAGCCATGAGAAGAATTTCCGAAGGACTTAGAGATGTCACAGGGAAGAAGCTTGTTTCTCTTTCCAAGAACATCAAAGAGCGTCAGAAGAAGGAAGAAGAGAAGGCTGCTAAGAAGGTTGAGCCTGAGCCAGAAACAGACGAAACTGCTGAAGAAGTCTGATAGGAATTAAACAAAACCGCTTTGAGAAATTGAAGCGGTTTTTGTTGGTATAAATATTATCATGGAACAGGTTATAGCAAGAAAAATAGACGAAGTTCACTTAAAAATACACACATCTAGAAGCATTGAGATGAATTTGAAAGACTATTTCTCAGAGATGGCCGCAAATTTCATGTTTCATCCAAAATTCAAACAAGGGCTTTGGAATGGAAAAATATTTGCTTACAACCCACAGGACCATCTTCTTCCGATTGGTCTTCTCCCCAAGCTTTCGAAATATTGCAAAGCCAACGACATTTCTCTCACTCTTGATTTTGACACACATTGCCTTTATAACCAAATTGATGAAGAAGAACTTTACGATCTTTATGATTCTATTTTTTCAATTGAATCGGGAGTTTATCCAAGAGATTATCAGCATACAGCCATTCTAAAATCTCTATCCAACAAACGTTCCATCATTGAAGCTTCTGTTGGTGCTGGAAAGAGTGCTATCATTTATTCTATCATTCGTTACTTAATAAATCATAACAAGAAGATAATTCTAATTGTTCCTAACGTCGCTCTGGTAAACCAAATGTATTCAGACTTTATTGAATATGGATGGACAACTATAAATGATTTTGTCACTAAGCTTTATTCAGGGGTTACTCCAGATTTTAATAAGAACGTTTTGATTACAACATGGCAGAGTGTTCAGTATAAGAAAGAAGCATTTTTCAAACAATATGATGCTCTTTTGGTTGATGAGACACATGGACTGAAATCAAATCAAATGGCATCAATCAGCAAGAAATGTGTGAATGCTGATATTAGAAATGGATTTACAGGAACAATGCCACCGAACAAGGCAGATTATCAAACAGTTGTATCATATCTTGGACCAGTCACATTCAACATCTCTACAAAGGAATTGATTGATAGAGATGTTTTGAGTAAGATAAAGATTAATAACTTGATTGTGAAATATGATAAAGTTCATTGTGTTGGTTCAAGAGATTATGATTCTGAGATGAAGTTTATTACAAGTTATGAACCAAGAAGAAAAGTGTTAGACCATATAATTGAGAAAAATGAGAACAACGAAAACACTCTGATTCTGGTGCATAAGATAGACCATTTGAAAAAGACCGAAGAATATTTGAAAGAGAATTATGGAAAAACTCACCAAGTGTATGTGATTTATGGTGAAGTGAAAGCAGATGAACGAGAAGATATTAGAATAGCTGCTAGGAGTCAAGGAAATGTTTTGATAATTGGAACATATGCTACGTTGGCTGTTGGATGGAATTTACCAAGACTCCATAATATTGTGTTTTACTCTTCTTACAAATCAAAAATAAAAGTGCTTCAGTCGATTGGAAGAGGATTAAGAAAACATGAGACAAAAGACATAATGGTTCTTTGGGATGTTGTTGATGATCTTCGTTATAGTCAAGGAAATAAGACGATTGATAACTTCATATACAGACATTTCAAAACAAGAAAACAATATTATGAAGAACAAGGATTTCCATTTTCAGATAGTCAGATAAAGATATAAATAATTCTAATTAGAGGAATTTATATGGATTTGTTATCAGAATGTTATAATTATGTCGTTCTTTTGGAATCATCTGATATTCTAATAAAGAAGGAAGATGGTTATTGGATTGCTGTTGATCGTTTGACCCAAGAACAATTAACCAAAATGAACAATTATCTAAGTTCTGAAGGTTATGATGTTCGTGGACCGGAAGACATCAAGAAATTATTCAAGAAGCATATTTTCATCCAAGGCGACCATGATGAGAAATTCTACAAGGTTTATGATTCTTGGATTGATACGGTTAAAAAAGTTATAGGATTCAAGGTAGAAGCTCCTGCCAAAATCAAAGACCTTTTGAAAATTGTAATTAAAAACATCGCGAAGGAAAAAGAGTCAGGAGTTTCAATTGTTGATTTTATAGGTTCGGCTTGTGCATATATTCTTCCGGATGGTCGTTGTATAAAGTTTCCAGGAACAATTAAACGAGGAGACGACCATAGAATAATTGGTTCGTTTATTCCAGAAGAGTTTAAGAAAGGTAAATCACTATCAGAAGTAATGGAGATGTTTTTGAAAGACACTGGAACAATCCGTTTTATTCCTGAGCAGACGGGCTTTGATATTAAGGAACGTCCAACCACAAAACAATATGCTCAGATAAAGTCGGCAGTTTCTCATTCTAATTCTGAAGTTGCGCTCGATCTTTGGTCACCTGAATATCCGAAGTTTGGTAAAGTATACAAGAAAGGCGTTGACCCAAAAATCATTTACCGTGATATTGAATCTTATTATCTCACTGGAAAAGTTCGCGACACTTCATTTTTCGAAGACTAAATAGTATTGAACGAACTGGAGCATTATGGATTTTTCTTATTACAACCCATTCTCAAAATTCTTCTTAGACTCAAAATACAGAGCGGAGGAAGAGAAAGAAATACAGAGCATGAAGAATGCTGTTGGTATTTCTACAGAGGATTATGAATTCTATTCTGAAAATTCTGGCAATCAGGGTTTTGGAACTAACAACACGATGGCGATGTTCAAGACAAGTTTCATGGACAAGCGGCAGAAGGTTGCCATGTATAGAGAGATGGCTAACTTCCCAGAAATCAAAGATGCAATTGATACTATTTGTGACGAAACTATAACATCAAATGAGAATGGCGAGTATCTTGATTTAATTATAACAAAAGAGATTCCATTAAGAGAAGAGAAGATAATCAGGAAGACGTTTGACTATGTTGTAAATGAAGTTTTGAAGTTTGACAGAAATGGATGGGAATATTTTCGTCGGTGGTTGATTGAGGCTGAACTATATCTTGAAATGGTTTTGAACAATGAAGGAAACAAAATCATTCGTGTTCGTGCGCTCCCAGTTGCCATCACTCAGCCAATGTATGAAGGTCAGATCATAAAGAAATTCGTTCAAACCAACACCCCCATTCAAACTAATTATGGACAGAATCAAGGGAACAAGCCTGTCGTGTTTGAATCGAATCAGGTAGCATATTCTCATTATGGACAATATGGAAATTCTCTGCTCGATGTTCGTGGATATCTTGAAGCATCTATCAGAACTTATAATCAGTTAAAATCTCTTGAAGATGCTGTTATCATTTATCGTTTAGTTCGTGCTCCTGAGAGAAGAATTTGGAACATTTCGACTGGAAAACTTCAACCAGGAAAAGCTCAGGAATTCTTGAAGAACTTGATTCACTCATACCGGAAGAACGACATCTATAACAATCAAACAGGTCAGGTAGATTCAACAAAAGCATTCCAAGCACTCACACAGGATTATTGGTTCTTGAAGGATGCTGATGGTCGTGGAGCAGAAGTCAACACTCTTCAATCTGGTATGTCTCTTGGAGAGCTTGATGATGTCAATTACTTCTTAAGAAAGCTTTACAAAACATTGAACATTCCAAGGTCTCGTTGGGAAGACACTTTGAACACGGTGGCTACAGGTGTTGCTCCTGGCGAAATCACTAGAGAAGAATTGAAGTTCTCAAAGTTCATCACCCGTCTTAGAAATCGATTCTCTCAAATTATCATCGACATCATGA
>Ga0116171_10000079_pt1 | contig 92679 bp, 88 predicted proteins | sample AD_JPNHW2_MetaG_FD_89798 | JGI IMG/M metagenome (GOLD analysis project Ga0116171, IMG submission 89798) | Active sludge microbial communities of municipal wastewater-treating anaerobic digesters from Japan - AD_JPNHW2_MetaG | ecosystem: Engineered > Bioreactor > Anaerobic > Digestate | place...
CACTTAATAAAAATAAGAGGTGCTCAATCCCGCTATCGCGGGGTTTCACTTAATAAAAATAAGAGGTGCTCAATCCCGCTATCGCGGGGTTTCACTTAATAAAAATAAGAGGTGCTCAATCCCGCTATCGCGGGGTTTCGCTTAATAAGAATATGAGGTGCTCAATGAAAAAAATTTATCTTGATTACGCGGCTACTACGCCGACAGACCCTGAAGTATTGGAAGCGATGAAGCCGTATTTTTTTGAAAAACCGGGGAATGCTTCCAGTATCCATACTTTTGGCCAGGAGGCAAAAAAGGGGATTGAGGATGCCCGTGAGAAATTGGCATCATTGCTGAGTGCCAAACCGGAAGAGATTGTTTTTACTTCCGGAGGGACCGAATCAAATAATACCGCCTTAAAAGGGATTGCCTGCGCTTTGCGGGAAAAAGGCAACCATATCATTACAACTGCGATTGAGCATCATGCTATCAGCGAGCCGTGTAAGTTCCTTGAAAAGTACGGATTTACGGTAACGACTGTCGGTGTTGACCGAGACGGCCTCGTGGATCCTGCTGATATTAAAAAGGCGATCACCGATAAGACGATCCTTGTTTCGGTGATGCATGCCAATAACGAAATCGGCGTTATTCAGCCGATCGCTGAGATAGGAACGATTGCCAGGGCGCGCGGTATCGTTTTTCATACGGATGCGGTTCAGACCGTCGGCCATATACCGGTTCATGTCGATGATCTGCAGGTTGATTTACTTTCTTTGTCGGCGCATAAGTTTTACGGACCCAAAGGCGTCGGCGCTTTGTATGTGCGTAAAGGTACTCGCCTGGAATGGTTGCTGCACGGAGGGGATCAGGAACGTAATAGGCGCGGGTCGACGTATAATACGCCGGGCATTGTCGGGCTCGGAAAAGCCGTTGAATTGTGTGCTGCGAAGATGGATGATGAGGCGCGCCAGCAGATTCTTTTACGCGATGCTATTATTGAAGGGATCATGGCAAAGATTCCCGAAGTCCGTTTGAACGGTCATCGCTCGAAACGGCTTCCGAATAACGCTAATCTTTCTGTTACCTATATTGAGGGGGAATCAATGCTTTTGAACCTTGATATGAAGGGCATTGCTGTATCCACCGGTTCAGCCTGTACTTCCAGCTCCCTTGAACCTTCTCATGTACTTTTAGCGATTGGATTGGCGCATGAAATTGCCCACGGGTCTCTGCGTTTTAGCCTTGGAAGATGGTCAAGCCAGGCAGATGTTGACTACCTTTTAGAGATCTTACCGCCGATAGTAGCTAATTTACGCGCCATGTCGCCTCTTTACGAGCAGAAATAAACATGCACGAGCGAATCCTTGCCTGTTTAAAGTCAACGCGTGACTATGTTTCCGGCGAGGAGATCTCTAATTCTCTCAAAATTTCCCGTCAGGCCCTCTGGAAACATATTCATCAGCTAAAAGATGCAGGGTATGATATTGTTGCTGTCCCCCATCTCGGGTATAAACTTATTTCTTCTCCTGACAGGCTTTTTGTACAGGAAGTTACCCATGGTCTTGAAACAAAAGTGTTCGGCAGGCGGGTTTACTTCTTTGAAAACGTATCTTCTACCATGGATATCGCGATGCAGCGTGCTATGGAAGGAGAGCCGGAAGGAGCTCTTATTCTTGCTGAGACCCAAACAAAGGGCAGGGGCCGGATGGGAAGAGCGTGGATCTCACAGCGGCACAAAGGGATTTATGCGTCGTTTATCGTACGTCCGAAGATTCTTCCTACGCAAGCTCCTGTTTTAACATTGTTGACAGCGGTGAGTATTTGCGAAGCGGTTTATGAGTATTGTTCGGTTCAAACAACCATTAAATGGCCCAATGATATTTTTATCGGGGGTAAAAAACTCTGCGGTATCCTTACCGAACTTGAGGCTGAGTCCGACCAGGTGCATTGCGCAGTTATCGGGTTTGGCATCAATGTCAACAATGAAAAGAAATCGCTTGTGCCCGTTGCTACCTCTTTGTTCGAGGAGACCGGACATGTCGTAAACCGGGCGGCACTTCTGCAGATTATTATGCGCCATTTGGAAACCAAGTATTTTTCCTTTTTGAAATACGGTCCCAACCAGATCATAGAGAAGTGGCGGCAGTATTCCATCACGCTCGGTTGTCGCGTTAAAGTAAGTCTCCATAAAAGCCATCTTGAAGGTCAGGCCGTTGATATTGATGACGACGGTGCGCTTCTGATACGGAAAGATAACGGCCTCATCCAGCGTCTCACCGCCGGCGATATCATCCACTGCCGGTAATTGTAAACCAACAAATACAATTTAGTTGACAGTTGTCCCCCGCATTTGTATAGTAATGATTGGGTGGGGAGCTGTTGTTCAGTGTGGTTTTTAATAGCGCTATACGGGCTGTAAAGTCAGGTGTTCTTCAAGAACATGCCGTCAATGCCCGATAGCCTATACCCAATGGCGAAAGGCGTGAATATAAATGAGTGTTACGCCGCGACGCCAACCAATTTATCCGCTCCTTACAATGACGAGCAGAAAAGCATCATTGCGAGTCTGGTTTTTCCCATGGCAACCCAAGAAAGGGCGTGGCAATCTAAAAATGAGCTGTCTTCTGGCGGAAAACAATCCTTGGACATTGGACTATGGGCTATGAACTAATCTGGCTCAAGCGCGTAATACGCGGCTATTTTCTTATTGCCTTGTTTATTCTGCCGGCATATTCTTCTGCGTTTTCCCAATCCGACCAGCAGCTTGAGAGGATTGTGGTTAAGAAATCTGCTGCTCCGGCAACTGTCGTGGGTACCTCGCTTTCCCGGGAAGTAATAACGGCAGATGAAATTGCGGCGAAACATATTCTGACACTTACGGATGCCTTGAACTGCGTTGCAGGTATGGATGTGCGCTCACGCGGACCTTCCGGCAGTCAGGCGGATATGTCGTTGCGCGGCTCGACCTATGAGCAGGTTTCCGTTTCTATTGACGGCGTCAAGATAATGGATCCGCAAACCGGTCACTATAACCTCGATATCCCGCTTACTGTTTATGATATTGATCGCATTGAAGTTACCCAGGAGAGCGCATCGACTCACTATGGCGCCGGCGCATTCGCCGGCAGCGTTAATATTGTTACCAAGAAAATCACTCCGAAAAAGATGCAGGTGCAGGCAAGAGGCGGACAGCACGCGTTGCATGCAGAGAGTTTTTCTGCCAGTTATCCTGATTCGGGCTTACAAGGGCGTATTTCGTATGATCATGCGCAGGCGAAGGCAGCCCGTCCGAATACTGACTTTGACCATACGACTGCCACGGCATATTTCTCAAAGAATTTTGGCGATGCTTTACTGGATAGTATGTCCGGTTATCAAAAGAAAGATTACGGAGCATCGACATTTTATTCGAATCTTTTCCCTGAAGAAGAAGAACACACGCAGACATATTTTATACGTACTGGTTTGCGTGTGCCTACGATGCTAGGGGAATTGACGAGTAATTTATTTTGGCGCAAGCATCTTGATACGTTTATTCTTCGCCGCGCTATCCCCTCCGCTGCTAATAATCATACTACGCATGTTTACGGCCTGGATACCCATATAGAGCGTTTCACTCGTTTTGGTGTTCTTTCTTCAGGTTTTGTTTGTTCCAGGGATGAAATTAATTCGACAAATCTTGGCAAGCACGCGCGGTTGTATGAAGGAATATCTATTGGCTTACAAAAAAGTCTTACTGATCGTATTCGATTTGAAGTACATAACCGGGGTGATTATTATCAGAAATGGGGCTGGCAAGATTCAATGAATACGGCTCTTCGATATGCGCTTATTCCTGATAGGGTATATGCGGTTGGTTCGTGGGCGCGCGGATTTCGCGTTCCAACTTTTACGGAACTTTACTATTCGGACTTAGGGAATCGCGGTAACCAAAATTTACAAGCAGAAGAGGCTGATACATATACCGCAGGTATTGATGCGCAACAAGGGCATTGGAGCGGTGGCGTTGATGTTTTTATTCGCCGGGGGCGTAATCTTATTGATTGGACGCGTGCGACAAACACCGACCTTTGGGAGGCAACAAATTTAGGGCGGGTTGATTTTCGCGGTATCGACGGCACGGTTAAAGTTAAGCCCGATATCGGGAATCGGTTCGTGCGTTTGGATGCGGTTTCTTTTTCGTATACGTATACCGATGCTGATACAAAGGCATCGGGGTTTCTTTCGAAATACGCCCTTGATATCGCAAAGAACAAGTATATCCTTGGGATCAACCAGCGGTTATTTGGTTGTGAGTTTGTCTGGGAACTTGCATATGTTGAACGGTACTACGGTGAGAAATATTGTATCGGTAATATTTCAATATCGAGGAACGTTCGTCTCGCTGGTTGCCGTGTAGAGCCGTTTGTTTCCGTTGATAATTTTACTAACGCCCGTTATAGTGAAGTTGGCGGTGTTTTACAGCCCGGCCGTTGGATTCAGGCCGGTGCCAAACTGGAGTGGTAATTAATCTTTTGACGGAGTATAATATTTTCCATGAAAAAGACGAGGATAGTTGTTGCTATGAGCGGCGGGGTTGATTCTTCGGTTGCTGCAGCACTTCTTAAAGAGCAGGGGCATGAGGTTATCGGCATTACCATGTGTTTTAATCTTGCTGATGCCACGGGGAAGCATCCTGCTTGTTGCGGCGTGCAAGGGGTAGAGGATGCCCGTCGTGTCGCGCATACTTTGGGGATCCCGCATTATGTTGTCAACATGCAAAAAGCCCTGCATGAGTATGTTATCAAGGATTTTTGTGCCGAATATTTAAGCGGAAGGACTCCAAATCCCTGTGTGCGGTGTAATCAATTTGTTAAGTTTGACGCGCTTCTTAAGAAGTCGTTTGCGTATGAAGCCGAGTATCTTGCGACCGGCCATTATGCACGGATTGTCCGGTCGGGCAAACTATTCTTGCTCAAGAAGGCGCACGATACCCGTAAGGACCAGTCGTATTTCTTGCATCGGGTTAATCAGGAACAATTACGGCATATTGTATTTCCTCTCGGCGGGTTGATCAAGGATGAGGTACGCGGATTAGCGAGGAAATTCGGACTTGCGGTTGCCGCAAAACCTGATAGCCAGGAGATATGTTTTTTACCCGATAATAATTATCGCGGGTTTTTACAGCGTTTTGCTCCTGCCGCCATTACGCCGGGACCGTTATGTGATAAAAACGGGAAAGAATTAGGAATGCATAAGGGAACAGCGTTTTATACGATTGGCCAGCGTGAAGGTCTTGGCGTAGCCTTGGGGTATCCGGCATATGTCAGTAGTATTGATGCGGAACGGAATATGGTTATTGTCGGCCCCCGGGATGAAGTCATGAAAAGGGAGTTCTTGATAAGCGATGTGCATTATTGCGGATTACCCCTTAAAAAGAAAGTTGCTCTCTGTGTCCGGATACGCTATAATCATAAAGAGTCTCCCGCCGTGGTCGAGCCAGCCGGAACCAAATGCGCGATATGTTTTAAAACGCCGCAATTTGCTATTACACCCGGTCAATCGGCCGTGCTGTATAATAAAAATACCGTTGTCGGCGGCGGTATCATAGAAAAGGTGGTTGCTTAGATGCTCAGAAAATTCTTTGAGGCAGATGTTGCCAAACAAATTAAAGAACTTAAGAAAAAACGAGATGCGATCATTTTAGCGCATAACTATCAGCTCCCGGAGGTGCAGGATATTGCTGATTTTCGCGGTGATTCGCTTGAATTGAGCCGTATTGCCGCAAAAACCGATGCCAAGGTCATTGTTTTTTGCGGGGTTCACTTTATGGCTGAGACCGCAGCGATACTCTCTCCGAATAAAAAGGTGATTGTTCCGGATATTCAGGCAGGATGCCCGATGGCGAATATGATCACGCCTGCCGATGTCCGTCAATTGCGGAAAGAACATCCTGATGCAGTTGCTGTCGGGTATGTCAATACGTCCGCTGCGGTAAAAGCAGAACTTGATTATTGCTGTACTTCGACGAATGCCGTTAAAGTCGTCAATTATCTGAAGGATGCAAAAGAGATTATCTTTGTCCCCGATAAATATCTTGCCGACCATGTTATGCGGATAACGGGGAGGAAGCTGATTATTTGGAAGGGGTTTTGTCCGACGCACGTCAAAATCCTGCCGGAAGATATTAAGCGTGAAAAGAATTTTCACCCGTTCGCAAAAGTTATGGTCCATCCGGAATGTCTCCCTCAGGTAGCTGCGCTTGCCGATGCAGTTATCTCTACGGGCCAGATGTCAAAATACGCTAAAGAAAACGACGCCAAAGAGTTTATTGTAGGAACGGAGGTCGGGATTATCTACCGTCTTAAAAAAGATAATCCGACGAAAGAATTTTATCCTGCCTCAGAAGCTGCCATTTGTCCTAATATGAAACGTACGACTCAGGAAAAAGTCCTGTGGGCGCTTGAATCGATGAAGGAAGAGGTCCGGGTTCCCGCTGACGTGCGTCAGCGCGCCGTACTGGCTATTAACCGCATGATTGAAATCGTTTAGCTGACGTGAATATTCCGGTTCTCTATGAAGATTCCTGGCTTATTATTGTTGATAAACCCTCCGGGCTCCTGACTATTCCAACGCCCAAGCGTGAATCCCGAACTCTTACCAGTATTTTAGATGATGATGCCTTGGAAAAGGGTGCGTCATATCGAGTACACCCGTGTCATCGTCTTGATCGTGAGACTTCAGGTGTGATCATGTACGCAAAAGGGAAATCTATGCAGCAAAAAATGATGCATTTATTTCATGAAAAAAAGGTAAAGAAAACGTACCTGGCTTTTGTGCGGGGGCATTTGGAGCATGCGGAAGGTCAGATCAGCAAGCCGATTGAAGGAGCGCCGGCTGTGACGCAGTATCGTCTTCTTGAAAAGCGTAATGGCTATAGCGTTGTTGAGGTCATTCCGGTTACCGGCAGGACGAATCAGATCAGGATCCATTTTGGAGTTCTTGGCCATCCGATACTCGGGGAGACGCGATTTGCTTTCCGCCGGGATTTTATTCTACGTGCCAAACGGCTTTGTCTGCATGCCCAGTCAGTTGAATTTCCGCATCCGATTACGAAACAGCCGGTTTTTATTCAGGCTCCTCTTCCGCAGGACTTGACGGCATTCTTGGAGAGTCATTAGCAATGAAAAAAATCTCTCTTCGCGAATGGTGCATCGGCCTTGGTATTGCGCTCCTTTGTTTTGCCGCCTGGTTTCGTTTCGGATACCCGCAGTTTTCATCGGTCAACTTAGCAGTTGACCGGCAAAAAGCGTATGCTATAGCGCAATCTTTTTTACGTCAACGCCACGTTCCCCTCCAGGAATACCATTCAGCAGTTGTTTTTGAAAGTGATGACTGGACTGACCGGTATTTGCAGAAAACAGTGGGTTTCGAAGGGGAAGAGAAATTCCTGCAGAAGCATCAGTACGATTTATTTTATTGGCGGATACGGTTTTTCCGTGAGTTTAAAAAAGAGGAGTATACGGTTGAAGTTAGTTCTCATACCGGCGCGGTACTTGGATATGTGCATTTGATCGATGACATCGCTCAACGGCAGGACGTTTCAAAAGAAGCTGCGCGTTTCCATGCGGAGCAATTCATCGAGCACGGCTATGGAATTAAGCTGGATGCCTATGATTTTCACGAAGAAAAAATCAAACGGTATGAGAAACGTATTGATTATGAGTTTTCCTGGGAGAAAAAAGGGGTTTATATCCCCTGGAAAAAGGACCAGGGAGGGGCAAAACTTCTTTTAGGGGTAAAAGTTTCCGGAGATGAGATCCGGCAGTTTTACACGCAGAATCTCGACGTCCCCGAACAGTTTGAGCGCGATATCGCAAAACAACTGGTTTTCGGGGAGTATCTGGTTAATATCTATTTCATTGTTTTTATTCTTCTCGTCATCATTTCCATTTATATTGTTGTTAAAAAGAAAAATCAGGTCATTACACGAAGTTGCAAGAAGTGGTATCTATGGTGCGCGGTTTTTCTTTTAGCGATGAATCTCGGATCTTTTGGCAATAACTTTCAAGCTATTCTTGCCGGTTATGCGACAAGTGTTTCTTTGGGCTCATTCATCGGCATTATTTTCATGCGCAGTTCTATCAATCTTCTGGTGATGAGTGTCATGTTTATTATGCCGGGGCTTGCCGGAGAAGCGTTGAACAAGGAAGTGTTTTACGATCGTCCGTTTACTTCTCTTTCCCATTATATCCGCAGTTCATTTTTGAATCGTTCATTGACCAGGGCGGTTATATTCGGGTATTTGGTCTTTCTGGTTATGCTTGGCGTGCAAGCGGTACTATTCTGGGTTGGGCAGACATACCTTGGTGTCTGGAAAGAATGGATTAAATTGACCCAGTTTTCCTCGGCATATATCCCGTTCTTTGGCGCTTTTGCATTAGCAGTGAATGCCAGTTTTAATGAAGAAGTTATTTTCCGTATTTTCGGCATGAGCTTGGCAACAAAATATTGTAAACGTTTGGCATGCGCGGTAGTATGTACGGCTGTGGTGTGGGGATTCGGTCACTCCGCCTATGCTATTTTCCCCGTCTGGTTCAGGGGAATAGAAGTCAGTATCATTGGGATTATATTCGGCATTATTTTTCTGCGTTATGGCGTTATGCCGCTGTTGGTAGCGCATTATTTGTTCGATGTGTATTGGAGTATTGCCGCGTATGTCCTTGGTAAGAGTACGCCGTTTCTTTTGTACGGGTCAATTACGGTTTTTGCTTTGCCGTTAGTACTCGGTTTGATCGCGTATTGGCGTAATAAAAGCGAAGAAGAACGCCCGCTGACCCTTGCATTTGACCGGACACAGCACTATAATGTTGGAGTGCTTGTTGCATTTGTGCGTCAGAAAAAGCTTGCAGGGACAGCACCTTCCCAGGTGCGACTTGAGCTGATCGAGCATAATTGGGATGTCGAATTGGTCGATAGCGCGATAAAAGAAGTATTTGAGAAGTAGCTTATAGCTCATGGCTGATAGCTCATAGGTTGGTTCCGCCGAAGGCGGACACGTAGCTTTGTTTTTTTATCTCCTACGACCTCTTACGATTATTTGAAGGAGTACTGCTATGCTTGAAACAATTATTTTGGGAATTATTCAAGGGTTTACTGAGTTTCTTCCTATAAGCAGTTCCGGTCACTTAATTGTCGTTCAACATCTTTTTGGGATGCAAGAAGGGGTTATTGCGCTTGATGTCACCCTGCATTTGGGGACGCTGCTTGCGCTTATCATCTTTTTCTGGAAAGATATTGTGCTTGTGCTGCGGGATAAAAAAGCGATTGGCCAGATCCTTGTTGTAACGATTATTACCGGCGCCATCGGCGTTGGAGGGAAAGATTTCTTTGAAAGCTTATTCAGTTCGCCGCGTGCGGTTGCGTATGGCTGGATTGTCACCGGCCTGCTTCTTTTATCGACGAAATGTGTTATTGGCCGCACCGGCAGATCGAATTTTCGCTGGTCTGACGCAGGGATCCTCGGGTTAACGCAAGGGATGGCTATTATTCCGGGTATTTCACGTTCGGGGACGACCATCGCGACGCTTTTATTCCGCGGTATCGAGCGTGAGAAAGCATTCGCCTATGCTTTTATTGTGGGGATACCGGCGATCCTGGGAGCCGCTATACTTGAAGCAAAACACATCGACACTGCCCTGCAACAGGAATTTTCACTTCTTGCGATGGGTTTTATTACAAGCGCTTTGGCGGGTTTTTTCTCGTTATGGTTCCTGCGTTTCATTATTTGCCGGTCAAAGCTGCATTATTTCGGATGGTATTGTTTAGTGGCGGCAACATTGACGTTTCTTTTTATTCGGTGAGGAATATATGGGCATACTTGTTCTAGGGACTGTTGCGCTTGATACCGTTCAGACGCCGTTTGGTAAACGTGACGCGCTTCTGGGGGGGTCGGCATCGCATTTTTCCATGTCGGCACGGTTATTCACGGATGTCAGCCTTGTGGCAGTTATAGGGAAAGATTTTCCTGATAAACACATTGCTTTCTTAAAAAATAAAGGCATTGATTTAACGTCGTTGGCGAAAGAATCCGGCGATACATTCCGCTGGCAAGGAGAATATTCCGGCGATCTTAATACTGCAAAGACGCTTGATACGCATTTGGGTGTCTTGGCCACCTTCCGTCCGCAGCTTACCGCGGCACAAAGGCGTTTTAAAAATGTATTCCTGGCCAATGTGGACCCGGATATTCAGAATTATCTTTTAGCGAGTATGAGGAATTCAACTATTGTCGGGCTTGATAGTATGAATTTCTGGATCCATACAAAACGTAAATCCCTTCTTCGAGCTCTTAAGAAAGTTGATATTTTTGTTGCCAATGATCAGGAGGCGCGGGATTTAACCGGTCAAACTAATCTTATTAAGGCAGCAAAAAGTCTGCGTTCCTATGGCCCGCGTATCGTGCTTATTAAAAAAGGCGAGCATGGTGTTTTCCTGCAGGCAGATTCTTGTACGCTTTTATTGCCGGCATATCCGACCGATACGGTAGTTGATCCCACAGGCGCAGGGGATACCTTTGCCGGAGGGTTTATGGGGTATTTGGCGCGCGCCGGGAAAGTTAACGCGGCTACTTTAAAAAAAGCAATTTGCTATGGCACGATCGCCGCTTCTTTCAACGTCGAAGGGTTTGGTTTGGAGAAAACGAGTGCCCTTGCGCGTAATGATCTTGAAAAACGCCTGCGTGTGTTTAAGCGGCATATATCTATATAAGGTATAATGGTGATGCGTAGTTGAGAGATCGCCATGAAACAGAAGAGGAGTAGCCCATGTTTGAAGAGAAGATTATGCAGGATTATAAAGAAGCCATGAAGGCGCGCGATTCCGTGCGTTCGACGGTGCTTAATTTTTTGCGCGCAGAGTTTAAGAACGTCGCTATCGCCAAGAAAAAAGATGTTTTGGATGATGATGAGGCAGCGGCAATTATTAAAAAACAGATCAAACAGCGGCAGGATTCCATTGATCAATTTGAAAAAGGCGGGAGGAATGATTTGGCCGAAAAAGAAGTCAAGGAAATGGTGATTTTGAAGGCGTATCTTCCTGCGGAACTTCCTGTTGAAGAGATTAAGAAGATACTTGAAGAAGTTGTGGTTGTGACAGGCGCTTTGTCTATGAAAGACATGGGGAAGGTTATGAAAGAAGCAAATGCAAAAATTGCCGGTAAGGCCGATGGGAAATTAGTGAGTGATCTGGTGCGTCAGCGTCTGACTGCGGGAAAGTTCTAGGTATGGATGCAAAACGGTTTACAGCGATTGCCAAGGGGAGCCCGGTGCCAGGTTTCTGGCTGACGAGTGTGCAAGGGAAAGCCTGTTCGACGCAGGACTTTATGGGCAAAAAGAATCTGCTTGTCTTCTTCTTTGCCAGTCTTGAAGACACCGGCGTACGGGATTATTTGGAAGTTTTGAACGCTGTTTCGGGCAATTTGCAGGAGTTTGACGCCCAGATAATTGCGATTTCCTTTGATGACGAGGATGCGCTGAGAGAATATGCCAGAAGCCAGCCGCTCCGGTATGATCTGCTGGTTGATCGTGACCGTGTTATTTTTTCCAAGTATTTTATTGATGCGCAAATCCCGCTTTTTTTGGGCGCGGTGTTCATCACGGATAAGTTTCAGAGATTATATAAGGCATATGGTTATGAGTCATTGGTTGATTTGCCAGACGCGGAAGAGCTTGTGGAAACGGTAGAATCTTTTGAGTGATACGGGTACAATGCGACAGGTATTGGCTCTTGACCGGTGATTTGATTTATTAGGCGCGCTCATTTTTTCGGAATGCACGTGTATTTCTGGTTCATCCCTGCCTGTTGCAGACGTGGACGGCCTTGCGGTCTTGATGTGCATTCCCCCTGTATTGCAGCCGTACAGCAGTTGTTCAAGAAAAATACTCTTGACAAGAAGAGCGGGCGATAGTAAAATTTAAACATAGAATTTTGTTTTTTAGGGCCTATTTGTGACAATTTTCACAAAGTCGAGACTCCTGCCCGTGTAAAAATATTACTTCCGAATTCGAAAACCATTTAACCCCGGAGTATTAGATATGGCTACGCAAGAAGTTGTTAATGAAATCAATGCTTTGGTTACCAAATGGAAGGATAAACAGGGTAACCTGATTATGATCCTTCATGAGCTGCAGAATCATTATGGATATGTTCCCCGCGAAGCTTCCCTGGAACTTTCCAAGATCTTACATGTCCCTTTGGCTCGTATCTATGAAGTTATCACTTTCTACAATTTTTTTAAGTTGGAGCCTCCGGGCAAACATACCATTGCCGTTTGCATGGGGACTGCCTGTTATTTAAAAGGGGCGCCGAGACTGTTGGCGGAAATAAAGAACATTCTGAACGTCGAAGAAGGCAGGACCACGAAAGACGGCCTTTTTTACCTGGATGTTGTCCGTTGCCTGGGATGTTGCGGGTTATCGCCGGTCATCAAGATTGACGATAAGGTTTACGGGAAAGTTACGAAAAACGAAATAGTTGATATTTTATCGAAATATGGAAAGCAGGGGCAATAAGCATATGGCAAAATTAACGCGAGAATCTTTTGATACGTTAGTGCATCAATTATCGGAAAAACGCGCCGAATCAAACTGGATAAAAGTTGGGATGAGTACCTGTGGTATTGCCGCCGGCGCCGAGGATGTCCTTAACACGCTTACGGAAGAAGCAAAAAAGCGCAAGATTGAAATTGTGATTAAGCGTTGCGGTTGCCAAGGGATGTGTTCAGTTGAGCCTCTTGTTGAAGTGCATGTGCCAGGGCTTCCGGATGTGGTGTATGGAAAGGTTGACAAGGCCTGTGCCGTAAAAATACTCGAAGAACATGTGATGGCCAAAAAACTGGTGAATGACCATATATATGAATTACGGACTAAACGATAGGATTGCATAATGGAAAAAAAGACAGTTTTTATAAAAGATACAAATCGCATTGTTCAGGCGGGCAAGGATTTTGACACGCATTTCTTGAGTTATGTGCGTGAAGTCGGTCTTGAAGAGGTTGTTGAAGTCACCCGTGTTGCCGATATCGGTATTTATGACCAGGGTGTTGTGGTAAAGATTATGCCCGGTGATATTCAGTATGCGCAGGTTAAGGATACGGATATTAAGCGTATCGTCGATGAAACGCTCAAAAAAGGGAACGTTATCCAGGAACTTGTCTGTACCAAAGAGCCCAAACAACTGCGCGTGGTGCTGCGAAACTGCGGGGTTATTGATCCGGACAGTATTGAAGAATACATTGCCAGCGGCGGTTATCAGGGGATTAAGAAAATACTTTCAGGCATGACGCCCGAGCAGGTTATTGAAGAGTTGAAGGTGAGCGGTTTGCGGGGGCGCGGCGGTGCAGGTTTTCCCACCTGGTTGAAATGGAAACTGACTCGGGAAGCACAAGGCGACCAAAAATATATTATTTGTAACGGCGATGAAGGGGATCCCGGCGCGTACATGGACCGCAGCGTCTTGGAAGGCGACCCGCATTCCGTTATTGAAGGATTGATGACTGCCGGTTTCGCGATTGGTGCGACAAAGGGTTTCTTCTATATCCGCGCGGAATATCCGCTTGCGGTTGAGCGTATTGAAAAAGCCATTGCCAAGGCCTATGATTACGGTTTATTGGGAAATAATATTTTAGGGAGCTCATTTAGTTTTGACGTTGATATCAGGCTTGGCGCGGGCGCTTTTGTCTGCGGCGAAGAGACGGCGTTGATCGCTTCTATTGAAGGTAAGCGCGGAACTCCCCGCCCGAGACCGCCGTTTCCGTCGGTTAAAGGACTTTGGGATAAGCCGACCGCGATTAATAACGTTGAAACCCTTGCCAATATCCCGGTGATTATGACGCGGGGCGGTGCCTGGTTTGCCGGTATCGGTACCGAAAAATCAAAAGGTACCAAGGTTTTTGCATTGACCGGAAAAGTGAAAAATTCCGGGCTTGTTGAAGTTCCTATGGGAATAACCTTGCGTGAGATTATTTATGATATCGGCGGTGGATTGATCTCCGACAAGGATATCAAAGCGGTACAGACCGGGGGCCCTTCAGGAGGCGTTATCCCGAAAGAATACCTTGATACGCCGGTTGATTACGAGAACCTTCAGAAGCTTGGCTCGATTATGGGCTCCGGCGGTATGATCGTCATGGACGAAGACGATTGCATGGTTGATATTGCTAAATTCTATCTCGGGTTCTGCGTTGATGAGTCCTGTGGGAAATGTGTCCCCTGCCGTATCGGCGGGTATCAGCTGCTAAGGATTTTAAATAGGATTTCTCAGGCTACCGGCACTCTTGAAGATGTCGACAAGATGAAAAAGATTGCGTTGGCTATGCAAAAAGCCTCGTTGTGCGCTCTCGGGCAAACGGCGGCAAATCCCGTTGTATCAACGATAAAATATTTTGAAGAAGAATATAAAGATCATATTGTTAATAAAAAATGCCGTTCGCATAAGTGCACGCATCTGTTGAACTATTCAATTATGCAGGATAAATGTAAGCGCTGCAGGATCTGCGTGATCCATTGTCCAGCCAATGCGATAACGGGTGACAAGGAAAAAGGTTTTTACGTCGACCAGAAAATCTGCGCCAAGTGCGGAAAATGTTTTGAAGTCTGCAGATTCGGTGCAATCTTGAAGGAGTAAGGCAATGATTAACGCTAAAATTAACGGGATGCCGGTTGCGGTTGAAGAAGGCACGTCAATCCTTGACGCAGCAGGTAAAGTTCAGGTAAAGATACCGACACTCTGTAAACACCCGGATCTTCCGCCGGGAGCCGGCTGCGGGCTTTGTATTGTTAAAATTAAAGGTTCGCCCAAGATGTTCCGTGCCTGCTCTACGCCGTTAGAAAACGGCATGGAGATTACGACTCATGACCCGGAAATCGTTGCCGTGCGTAAAACAGTCGTCGAGTTGATCCTTTCCAACCATCCGAATGATTGTTTGCAATGCGGCCGGAATAATGATTGCGAGCTGCAGAAACTGGTGGCTGATTTTGCTATCCGTCAGGAACCTTTTGAAAAATCGCTTCGGGATATCCCAAAAGATACTTCCACGAAAACAATTGTGCTGGATCCGCAAAAATGTATTCTCTGCGGCCGTTGTGTTAAAGTCTGCCAGGAAATGCAGAATGTTTGGGCACTTTCATTTTTAGAGAGAGGTTTCTGTACGCGTATCTCCCCGGCAGGGGATATTAAGCTTGCCGATTCTCCCTGTATCCGCTGCGGTCAGTGTTCAAACCATTGTCCGACGGGGGCTATCGTCGAGAATGATCAGACTTCCGATGTGTGGGCTGCGTTGCAGGATCCTGAAAAATATTGTGTTGTTCAGATTGCTCCTGCCGTACGCGTTGCTATTGGTGAAGCATTCGGTTTGCCGATAGGCACCAATATGACCAAGAAACTATATGCGATTTTACGCAGGCTCGGGTTTAAGGCTGTTTTTGATACGAATTTCGGTGCCGATGTCACTATTATGGAAGAAGGCAGCGAGTTTATTGAACGTTTCATCCATGGGAAAGGCGAACTTCCGCTTATTACCAGTTGTTGCCCGGGGTGGGTTGATTTCATGGAGAAATTTCATCCGGATATGATAGGGCATTTTTCTTCCTGTAAATCGCCGCATGAAATTGTCGGGGTACTTTCAAAGACATACTATGCCAATAAGATTAAGGTAGATCCGAAAAAGATTTACGTGGTTTCTATCATGCCGTGTACCGCTAAAAAGCAGGAGATTTTACGCAGCGAAGAGATGTTTGCTTCGGGTATGCAGGATGTGGATATTGCGTTAACTACCCGTGAGTTGGCGCGCATGATTAAACAAGCCGGTGTTGATTTTGTGAACTTGCCTGATGAGGAGCCTGATCATATCTTGGGTGATTACACAGGGGCAGGTGTTATTTTCGGTGCTACCGGCGGTGTTATGGAGGCCGCTGTCCGTACCGCCTATTATATCGTGAACAAAAAAATGCTTCCGAAGATCGAGCTGGAAGAGATTCGTGGATTAAAAGGCGTAAAAACCGCTGAAGTGAGTTTAAACGGGAAAGCTGTCCGTATTGCAGTTGCGCATGGGTTGAATCACGTTGAATTTGTGCTTGATCAGATCCGCCATGCCAAAGCAAAAGGGTATGAATTGCCGTATCACTTTGTGGAAGTTATGGCCTGTCTTGGCGGATGTGTTGGCGGCGGTGGACAACCGTATGGCGTGACTGATGAACTGCGTATGAAACGCGCGCAGGGGATTTATCAGGATGACCGTGGAAAACAATTGCGTTGTTCGCATGAAAATCCGCTTGTTCAAACATTGTATAAGGAATTCCTGGATAAGCCGTTAAGCGCTAAGTCAGAAAAATTGCTGCACACGCATTACAAGGCGCGTCCGGTGTATGCGAAGTAATGAGTAGAAATTTATTAAGGCTGTAAGTTTTGTCATGAGTTGTGTGCCGAGAGTCGCCTGTAAAAAAACAAATGCTTCTTTTTGAAAGCAACCCGCCTTTGGCGGAATTTAAAACGCGATACTCAATACGCACGACACACGACTAATCGTGTGAAATAGTTACAAATGATCCTGCGGTAAGGAGTTATTTATCTGAGCCCAAGGGAAGAAGAAGGTGGAGATATTCTTTATCCCGGTTTTACCGCAGGCTCAATTGTGGTGGAACCGGGATTATTTTTGTTTATGTGCATGCAGGGTGTTTTCCACCCCTGGGGTGTAAAAATGGAAGAGGAGGAGAATGATGGAAAAACGTTTAGGTTTTGTAGGGATTATTATTGAGAATAGGAAGAAAGAGGCACCTGTGGTGAATCAGGTCCTTTCGGAATTTGGTGAAATTATCTTAGGCAGAATGGGGATCCCGCATGCAAAAAAGAATATGAATGTTATTGTGCTTATTGTTGATGCTACAACTGATCAGGTGGGTGCTTTGACCGGGAAACTCGGAAAGATTGAAGGTGTTTGTGTTAAGTCAGGGTTAAGCAAGTGTAATGTGTAAGCGATATTGAATCGTCAGGAACACCCCCCGGCGTAATCGGGAAAGAGGGTAGTCTGTTTTGGCCAAGGGTTTTGGTTATTGGACAAAGCTGCATTACAGTCGTATAGATAGGAGCTCGTATGTTACACATTAACGAATCAAAAATTGAAGAGTTGCTTCACCGGGCAGCGAAGGCTACGCCTGAAGAGATAGAACGTATTTTGCAGAAGAGCCTTGCATTGCAGCGGTTGACCCTCCAAGAGACTGCGGCACTTTTGGCGGTTCAGGACAAGGCGATCATGAAGAAAATATGTATTGCGGCAGCGGATGTCAAGGAACGCATTTATGGCAAACGTGTCGTATTGTTCGCGCCGCTGTATATCAGTAATCTTTGTTCAAATGCATGCTTGTACTGTGCTTTTAAAGCCGATAATACGTTGACGAAGCGCCGGGCATTGACGATGGAAGAGATTAGAACTGAAATCGCCTGGCTTCTCAAACGCGGGCATAAACGTATCCTTATGGTCAGTGGAGAGGCGGCTCCGGGAGGCCAGTCGAATATTGATTATTGCGTTGAGGCTGTTGAGACGATATATTCTGTTTCCGCCGGACCCCATAAGATTAAACGTGTTAATGTCAACTTGGCACCGTTATCGATCGATCAATTCAAGAAATTGAAGAAAGCCGGTATCGGGACCTATCAGATTTTCCAGGAGACCTATCACGAAAAGACATACAGGCATGTTCATCCTATCGGCCCGAAGTCAGATCCGGATAACAGAGTTGATGCGGTTGACCGTGCTTTTCTGGCGGGGATTGATGATATCGGTATCGGGGTTTTATACGGTCTCTACGACTGGCGCTTTGAAACGCTTGCGCTTTTGATGCATGTTGAACACATGGAGAAGCGTTTTAATGTCGGGCCGCATACGATTTCCGTGCCGCGCATTGAACCGGCAGAAGGTGTTCCGTTTGTCGATAACCTGGAATATAAAGTCAGCGACGATGATTTTAGAAAAATTGTCGCGGTGATGCGGCTTTCCGTACCGTATACCGGGTTAATCCTTTCAACGCGTGAGTCTCCGGCCATGCGCGATGAATTATTTAACCTCGGTATTTCGCAGGTGAGCGCTGAATCGCGGACAGCACCCGGAGCCTACAGCGGTGAAGATACGGCGGGCCAATTTTCCTCGAGCGACCTGCGCAGTATGGATGAAGTTGTCGATTCGCTTCTTGACCGGGAGTTTATTCCCAGTTTCTGTGCCGCTTGTTACCGCAAGGAGCGCACCGGAGAAGCTTTTATGAACTTGGCTAAACCCGGCACTATCAAAGGTAAATGCAGTATGAATGCGCTTATTACCTTAAAAGAATACCTCGATGATTTTGCGTCTGAAAAAGTCCGTCTCAAGGGATATCGGGTAATTGAAAAGTATAAAAAGCAGCTGATCTCTTCAGATAGGAAGATGCTTGACGGCTATTTCTCTCATATTGATCAGGGGACGCGCGATGAGTTTGTCTAGCGTGCGCGTACTGCTCGATGCGGTTAGCAATGCCGCAATTCCCAAAAGGGACGATTTGATTCGCCTTCTTTCCCTGGAGAAGAACGATGAGCAGCGGGAGTTATTCTGCCATGCGGATGCGGTGCGTAAACGTTTTGTCGGCGATGAGATCCTTTTGCGCGGAATTGTGGAGTTCTCCAATCACTGTCGCAATACCTGTCATTATTGCGGACTGAACAAAAATAACCTGGCACTTAAACGGTATCGCATGAACGCGGATGAAATACTTGTTAGTATCGAAAAATTAGTCGCCAGTAACGTGAAAACCGTTGTTTTGCAGTCGGGTGAAGAAGATGATTTTGATCCCTCGTGGCTTACTGCAGTAATAAAGCGCATAACAAGACAGTTTGGCATTGCTATTACACTCAGTGTCGGAGAGCGTTCCTTTGACGATTATCGCAGCTGGCGCCAGGCGGGGGCTGATCGGTATCTGCTTAAAATAGAGACAACGGATAAGAGATTATATACATCTTTGCATCCCGGGTTAAGTTTTGAAAATCGGCTTCAGTGTTTGCGCTGGCTTAAAAGTCTGGGGTATCAAACTGGTTCGGGTATAATCGTCGGGCTTAAGGGGCAGACTGTTGCGATGATTGCAGACGATATTATTTTTTTTCAGCGGGAAAATTTTGAAATGATCGGGATTGGCCCGTTTATCCCGCATGCCCAGACACCTCTAGCCGGGAACGCGCCCGGGGACGTCGCCGTGACTTTAAAAACACTTGCTCTGACACGTATGGTAACGAAAAATACCCATCTGCCGGCGACAACAGCTTTGGGGAGTCTGGATAGAGATTACCGGATTGAAGGGTTGCAGGCAGGCGCTAATGTTATTATGCCGAATTTTACGCCGGTGCAGTATCGGAAACTGTATGAAATTTATCCCGGTAAAAAATGCGTTGAGGAGCCCGAAGGGGCTTGTATCAGATGTATGGAGGTGCTTGCGCAGTCAATAGGCCGCACTATCAGGTACTCACGTGGAGACGGATTACAATCTTTGAGCGAGGTAAAAAATGTATAGAACGCCAGCAAGCAATAGATTGCACATCGGAATTTTCGGTAAACGCAATACCGGGAAGTCGAGTTTGATTAATGCGATTACCGGGCAGGATGCCGCCATTGTTTCAGAGGTTGCCGGGACAACGACGGATCCCGTATATAAAGCGATGGAAATTAACCCTATTGGCCCGTGTATGCTTATTGATACTGCGGGTATTGATGACGAGGGTGTTTTGGGAGAGGAGCGTGTTAAACGTACGCAACAGGTTTTGCGAAAAACCGATATCGGGATTATCGTCGTGGCGGGCGATTCGCATATTGACCGGTTTGAAGAAGAGCTTGCCGGTGTATTCCAGGGAAAAAAGCTTCCGTTCCTGTTTGTGATTAATAAGTCTGATTTACCCGGGACTTCGGCAAAAGAATATTTTGATGAAAAGGGGTATCCCTATCATGAAGTGAGTGCCCGTACAAAAAGAGGGATTGAAGAACTTAAGAAAAGGATTATGGATATTACCCCCGGCCATTGGTCTCCTATCCCGCTTATCGGCGATCTTGTCAGGCCGAAAGATACGGTGATTTTAGTCTGTCCTATTGATAGCGCCATGCCGCAAGGAAGGCTTATCTTGCCGCAGGTGCAGGTGATGCGTGACCTTTTGGATTCCAATGCCATGGCGTATGTCACCAAGGAAACAGAATTGGCTCAGGCCATAGCCGTTTTAAAGGAAAAAGCGACGTTCGTGGTTACCGATTCGCAGGTTTTTGAGACGGTTTCAGATATTGTCCCCCGAGATATCCCGTTGACCTCGTTTTCGACACTCTTTGCGCGTCATAAAGGAGATCTTGCTGCTTTTGTGGAGGGCGTCTATATGGTTGATGAATTGAAAGATGGCGACGAGGTTTTAATTGCCGAATGCTGTACCCACCATGTTCAACCCGAAGATATAGGCCGTACGAAAATTCCTACCTGGCTTTTGAATTACACGCATAAAGAACTGCATTATGAAGTCACCGCAGGCGGAGATTTTTCCGAGGATCTATCCCGCTATAAGCTTATTATTACGTGTGGCGGTTGTATGGTTAATCGCCGTGAACTTCTGCATCGTGTTGAGCGAGCACGGGAAGCGCACGTTGCAATTACCAACTACGGCATTTTGATGGCTTACCTTTCAGGAATTCTTGAGCGTATTCTGGAACCATTGAGGAGAGGGATAGTTCCCGTTCCTTCGTCCAAGAGGTACTGACATACGGACCTTCCGGCAGGGATTCCTGAGGCCCCACCTACTTCTTTCCCCTTGACGCCTCTTGCGCTGGGCATTACAATGATTTAAACGATCATTAGGAGGGGCTTATGCGCGTACGATTTAGTATATGCGTTATGGTTAGTGTGGTGATGATATTGAGCGCGACGGCCTTTGCGTATATGGTTGATTCTACCAAAGCTACCCGTAGTGTCCAGGGAAACGCGGTATCAGTTGACTGGGTTGGTTCAAAGCTGGTATTGAAAGTTTCGTGGGGAGGGAATGCTGATGAGATGACATTTACCGTTGCTGAGGATGCGCAGATTACACGCGGCGGAGACCCCATCAGTCTTGATGATATCCTGCAGAATGATCCGCTCACTGTTACGTACTATAATGCATCTCCCGGTCCGCTTCTTGCGGTACGTATTACTGACAGTAACGATGCAAATAGATAAAGGAGTTTGCTATGGGTAGAGTGGTTAGATTTTTACGTCAGGTTTCCGCCTTAAACCGCAGAAAATGTCCCCGCCTTGAGTTATCCAAGTCCCTGGAATGCGTTTGTTCTTTTGCGGAGGATGGGAAAATGCTTCTCCGGTCCGGGTATATTGTCAATATTTCAGAAGGCGGAGCGTTGGTTGCAACGCGGGAGTTAAAGTTGTATCCTCAAACAACCCTTACGGTTCGTGTCAGTATGCCTTCTCAGGAAACAGTTGATGTTACCGGCGTAATCCTGAGAGCGTATCGTCGTAGTGACGGCTCGGAATGGTATTTTTCCGCCATGCAATTTGATCCGGGGAACGAAGTCTCGATTAAAAAACTTCTGCATTTGGTATCAATCGAACAGTAATATGAGCGTCACTCCCAAAAACAATCTCAAAAAATATCTTAAACTTAAGGAATTAAATGCGTTGCTTGTTGCCGAAGATATTAAGCAAAGCCGTCACGTGGCCTTGGGGCTTCCGTTATATATCGGACTTTTTACGGCTGAAGAATGCAATCTCCGGTGTATCATGTGTATCCATCGCAAGAATGAGCGTGAGCGGGGCCTGGTAAAGGCTTCTCCTTTGGACGAAAAGACGTTAGTCCGTTTTGCCCAAGAAGTATTCCCGACGGCACAGTATCTTGCATTGAATACCGGTGGCGAACCGATGTTATCTCCTACCATTGATCTTGAATTGCAATTGGCTGAAGAGTACGGCGTGAAGTTAGATATAATGACCAATGGCATGTTTTTGGATGACCGTCATGGAAGGCTTAATCGTATTGTTCATAATGCCAAATCGGTCAGTTTTTCGTTGGATTCTCCTTGCAAGAAAACGTTTGAATCTATCCGCATTGGCGCTGATTTCGACAAGGTTATTCGTAATATGCGTCTTTATCATGCATTGCGCCTTGCAATTCCTGTCAACCAGCGCCCCAATTTTTTTATTTCAATGGTTGTGATGCGCCGGAACATTCATGAAGTACCTCAGATGGTTGAGCTTGCGCATTCGCTTGGCGCGGATGCGATCAGTTTCCCCGCATTGGACGTCCATATCGATGAGCTGCGGGAAGAATCTATCGATCCCGTCAGCGACGATGATTTCCGGTTTTTTGCAACGGCGAAAGCTTTGGCGCGCGGGTATAATAATATGACTCTTGCTCCTGCGCCGAAATTTGATCAGGAGCGCCTGTCTTGTCAGCCGGCCGTGCGGCTCAATACAACGTGTGGTTTCCTCTGGAAACGGGCGTATATCGATAACCTGGGGAAAATTGTTATTTGCTGCGCGTCGAGCCATCCGGTGGCGGGAGATTTTACTCAGGGAGATTTTCAAACAATTTGGAACAATGAGGAATATCAAGCCCGCCGCAAGGTTTTTGTATCAGGGGCGCATCATCCGGAGTGCTCTGTTTGTTGTGATTCCGGGTACTTAAGCTCGCTTGTCTGTACGATTTGAGTTTTTTGCGGAAAGGATGTGTTTGCAATGATAGATAAGAAAAAAAGAATGCGCATTCTGCAGGTACAAAAGGAGAGCAATTGGGCGCTTCTTTGGGATGACTTTAGGCAGGGCAGGCATGTTGTGCGCGGTTTTCCCGTTTCAGTTCATTTGGCTACGGATGCCGCGTGTAATCTCCACTGTCCTATGTGCTGGCAGCGTGGTCCTGCCGGATTAATAAAACCGCCGTTAATTCAAGAAGAGCATCTTATTAAATTTGCCAGGCAAACATTCCCGACTGCAAAAAACCTTGAATTGAATATTTCAGGGGAACCATTGATGTCGAGGCTGATTGATCTTGAATTAGCGCTTGCGGAGGAATACGGAGTTAAGATCCTCCTGACGACAAACGGGTTTTTTTTGAATGCTAAGAAGTCCCGCTTTCTGACTCTTATGCGTAATATCGGGGAAATCACATTTTCTTTTGATTCACCGCATAAGAAAACATATTTATCTCTGCGGGTTGGAAGCGATTTTGAAAAGGTTGTCGAGAACATGCGGCTTTTTCAGTATCATCGCAATAGGCTTTCAGGAAATCCGAGGCCATACTTTAACATTTCCATGGTTCTTATGAAACGGAACTTCATGGAATTGCCTGCAATGGTGGCGTTTGCCAAGAAAGTGGGAGCAGATCGTTTGATCGTTCATGCGATGACGGTGTTTACCCCGCAGATGGCGCATGAGGCCTTGCACTACAATGAGCCTGCACTTATTAGTGCGGCCGTTAAGGCGCAAACATGTGCCCGTAAGGTGGGGATCGAACTTGCATACCCGATGCTGCTTCGTAAAGCGCTTGCTCAAGCCGCATGTGCCGGATCCTGTCAAAACCCGGCTGGGGAGCCACAAGTATCTCCCTGCAGATCTTTGTGGTTTCGATCATATCTCAATGCCTTGGCTCAGATTGTCACCTGTTGTGCTCCCCCTCATCCGGTTATGGGATCATTACAAGAAAATGATTTTGAAGAAATTTGGAATAATGCCGTATACCAGAGGATGCGGCAGGGATTCTTGAAAAAACCGCTTTCGGAAATCTGCGCTTTGTGCGTTAAAGAAGGGATTTATTGTTCGATTGTTTAGGATGATATGACAAATTCCGATGATACCTATGCAAAAAAGCTAGAACAAGCGCTTCTTTTATTAAGAGAGAACTCTTGGAAGAAAGATGAAGTGGAGTTCGAAACGATCGGCTCATGTATGGAGCCTGTGTTTTCCCAGGGTGATTTTCTTGTGGTTCGACGTGTTTATTCGCCGAAATCGTTGCAGATAGGGGATATTCTTATATATCAGGTTTCAGCAGGCTTCCGTGCCCACCGGTATTTATATACGAGGCGGAAAAAAGGCGAAGAAACCCTTATTATAAAGAGTGACAATGCTGTCGGCCCCTGTGCGGAAGAGATCTCTTTTCCTCAGATCTTTGGTAAAGTGGTTTGCATCAGGCGTCATGATACGTGTGTCCGGTTGGATGCTTTTCCGGGCTGTACGGCCAATGTTTGTATCGGGTTTTTTGTTTTGACCCATCTCATAGCTATGCGCTTAGCAAGGCATGCGATTATCTTCAAGTGCCGGATCACCGGGCGTACTATCATTCCGGGGTTCTGGCAGATTATTGCGCAACCGCTTGTTGTTACCAAAAAAGCGATTGTGAAGATTTTCCTGAAAAAATAGGGATACGGCTGGATAGTCCTTTTGATGGGTCTTGTCAGGATTTGGTTGCGTTGAGAGTATCCGCAAGAGAAGAAACGGTTTCTAACAAATTCTCATCATTATAGGTGACGAGAATAGCGTGTGAATGATCAAGCAGTTTCCAGAAAAGCATCATTTGTTCAGGCGTTGATTTTGAAAAAAGCTGTTTGTCGGGGAGATTGAAATTTTCCTGCAGAAACCTCTGGAAAGCCTCTTCTTTCGAAAGTATCGTAATTTTCCCCTGAGGTGTTCCTTTCTCAAAAGAAGGGAACACAATCATCTTTGTGTATAATTTTTCAGGCGTTATCCCGCTGGTCAGGTTGTTGGCGCTGAAACGTTTCTTGTTCCCGTATAGAGAAAGCGTGCTTTTTTCGAGGAACGGCTGCCAGACCGGAAGTTGCTGATTCCCAATGCCGATTTTTGTCGGTAGCGGAATCAGGGTGATGCCGGTCTCATCGTTATGTAGAAAAACCTTGTCGTCATTACTGTACGAGAATGCATGGGCAAGGAGTGCTATTGCCAGGGTGCTTTTTCCGCAGTTTTGCGGCCCGGTGAAGAGAATCCCTCCGTTTGCGTTGTAGACAACCGATCCGTGGAGAAAAAAATATCCGTGAAATGAGAGGATATAACGCAGCGGTTGGAATAACGCGATATCCAGCACCCGCTCAAGCGAGAATTCATCCGGTTTAAAAAGCGAGGAAATAAAACCCCGGATTGTTTTTTGCTTTGGGTCTGAAAAGATATGCCCGAGGGGATGTCCTAGCCATCCGCCAAGGACGTCGTTATCCTCAAAACGATGATCGTAAAGGTATTTATTCTGATCATGGGAACCGGAGAACCTGCTTTCCCTGATATCGATTGCAATCGTTATAGGATTGGTTGATGGTTGTTCGGCATGGTCGAAATCAAGGATTTCATCGACTGCTTGGAAAAAGAAATCGGAATCCGTGGTTAATGAGATATGGAAATGGCAGTTGCGGTATTCTTTGGTGTGCATTATATAGGTGTCCCCATCATGACTGTATTATACATATCGAGGTAGCGTTTGTAAATCATATCCCACGTATATGATGAAACCATTTCTTTACCGGCTTTTCCGTATTCTTCACGTAAGGTTTTGTTTTTTATGAGTTCGGCCATTGCTTCGGCAAGGGCGGTATCGTTTTTAGCTTTTACCACAATGCCGTTAACCCGGTGTTTGACGACTTCCGCAGAACCTCCCCCATCCGTTGTGATTACTGCTTTTCCCGCTGCCATTGCTTCAAGGTTGACAATGCCGAATGGCTCATAACGGGAGGGAAGAACAAGGAATTCACATCCGTTGAGGTATTCAATGACCTTGGTGCGGTTTGAGATTTGACCAGTAAAAACGACCCGGGATTGTATCCCCAAAGCATGCGCCAGCCCGCGGCGCATATCTCCATAGGACCCGTCTCCGACGAGGATAAGATCGATATCGGGGAACGAGTTGGAAATTTTTGCAAAAGCCATAAGAAGGATGTCGGTACCTTTATACCAATGGAGGTTGGCGATTGAAAGGATATAGGGTTTTGCATGACGGAATTTATGCGTATGGTCGAATTCTTTCAGGTCAATGCCGTTATGTATCGCGACCGAACGGTTTTTTATCGAAGGGACCATGGCGGCAGTATCGCGCAGCATGCATTCGGAACATGCATTGACATAATCGGCTTTGTGCAGGATCATTTTGAAGATCCAGCGGTTCCACCAGGGCAAAGCGGGGAGTTCGAGGACCGGATATCCCTGGACCGAGACGATGAACTTGAATTTGCAGACAAATGAAAGTAATAACGTGTGCGTCATAAGGCTGTGAAGGTTGTGTATCTGCACAATATCAGGTTTTTGTTCCCGCACGATCCGGTACATAATAAAGAAATTCCGTATTGCCGCTTTTGTTCGGAGCCTGATTTCGGAGAAGGTTACTTTTTTCCTCAGGTTAGCCAGCATGCGGGGGGTTTCGATGCGATACACAGGGATTCCATTAATGACTTCAAAAAGGGGTATTCCGGGAGGATCACGCGGGACAATGAAACTAATCTGATGGCCGTTTTTTTTTATTTGATCGGAGAGGTGAAAGAGTGTTTTTTCGAGTCCTCCGACATTCGGCAGATAAATGTGGCTGATAAAAATTATTCGTAAAGTTTTTTTTGGGAAACGTTTCATAAAACCTATTATACAGAGACATCGATTTGTTGTAAATCTTTTTAAAGGCAGTAGTTCATTTTCTCCTTGTTTTAACGGGAAATTGAGTTAAAATATTGAAGAAACCGAAAAAAAGCAGAAAATACAGGTTTTTTAAGTCTGTCGAAAAGTTGTATAAGGGGGTCGATCATATGCATAAAGATAAGCCTGGTGAAGGAAAAGTAGTTAAGAAGAAAAAAGAATATGAAAAGCCCGTGTTGTCGAAATATCACCAGTTGAAAAAAGTGGTGGCGTGTCCCGATTAAATTCCCGATATTTTGCATTCTGCGTCATGTCAATTGCCTTCGGTAATAAATCCGTAGTACGTTGTGCGCAAGTAAGTTGCGTATTCTATTATAATTTCCCGTGAATATCCTAAATAGTAGATGAAAATTAGCATCGTTGTGCCGGCGTATAATGCAGAAAAAACGTTGGCTTCTTGTCTTGATTCACTGTTGCAACTCGATCCGTGCGGTTGTCAGACGGAAATTGTCGTGGTGAACAATCATTCTTCCGATGGAACTCAGGAAATCATTAATCGGTATCCGGTTAGGGGCATTTTTGAACCGTTTGTGAATAGGGCGGCTGCGCGAAATAAAGGATTCCGGCAGTCAACGGGTGAATTTGTCGCTTTTCTTGATGCTGATTGTATCGCTGCTCCAGGTTGGCTTAAACATCTGTATCTTGGATTTACGGCTGATGATATCGGTGGTTGCGGAGGGAGGTTGTTTGCCTATAATCCGCAGAGCCTTATGGAACGGTATTATCATTCCAAGGAAATCCGTTATAGCGCGTATACGGATACGTATCTTTTACTGCCGTCGTTATTCGGAGTTAGTTGTATGTACCGCAGAAAAGTACTGGAAGAAGTAGAGGGGTTCGATAGTTTTTTTCGTGCGCATGAGGATACTGATCTTTCGTTTAGGGTTTATTTGCGCGGGTATCAGATTCGTACGGTGCCGGATGCGGTTGTGTATCATACGTATTGCCCTGGTTTCATTGTCAATGCCCGGAAGTGGTTTGAATATGGGGTCAGCTTCTTTTATTTAAAAACCAAATATAAAAACATTTATAAGGGCAGTTTATTCAGTGTTGAGACAATGCGCAGAGCGTTGTATGTACGGTATGAACAGGTAAAAGATTTTGCGAGGGCGTTACTTTCCTGCCGCGGCGCGGTGTCGGTTTTGATTCCTCTTTTGGATGTTTGTAAAGACACGGTGTTTGCTTTGGGTATGGCCGCCGGCGCATGCATGGTCGGGGCAGGGGCAATAAAAATAACCGCTGAAACGAATCCTCAGGCGATCTTATATCGGTATGTCGAAGGGAATCTCATTCTTTCTGAGCCCCAGAGGGAATATTTTTATCAGTTGGATGAAATCGGTGGCATGATCTGGAGATTATTGAAAGAGCGTAAGACGACGGAAGAGATAGTCGATCGAATTGTGCAAGAATATGATGTTACCCGGCAGGTTGCACGGGAGGATGTTGCCTGGTATATCGACATGTTGCAGAAAGAAAATATTATGGTTCTTCGGTGACGGTAATCTGTAAAAACGATGAGAGTAAGTATTGTTATTCCCGCATTGAATGCAGCTAAAACGCTTCCTCGGTGTTTGGAATCGTTATTGAGGCAGGATTTTCAGCGCCAGGAACGGGAAATCATCGTTGTGAATAATAATTCGTCGGACGATACGGAAAAAGTCATCCGCAGTTTTCCCGTTATCTATGCTTTTGAAACAGTCAGGAGTGCTGCTGCTGCACGAAATAAAGGGATATCGCTGGCCAAAGGAGAGTATGTAGCTTTTATTGACGCGGATTGTGTTGCGGATTCCGTCTGGCTTTCGAATTTGATGAGCGGGTTTACCCGCGAAGAGATCGGCGCTTGCGGCGGTTCATTGCGGGTGTATAATCCGCACACGCTCATGGAGAGGTATTTCTGCCGTACGGCCGGGAGTTCCACTGTCTTTATCCAGGAGGATCTTTTGTTCCCGTCACTTTTTACGGGGGGCTGCATGTATCGCCGGAAAGCTTTGGAAGAAGCAGGTTTTTTTGATACGGTATTCAAGGCGGATGAAGATGTGGATTTGAGTTTTATGGTTTTTTTGAAAGGGTATCAGGTGGTTAATGTTCCGGAAGCGATTGTTTATCATACCTATTCCCCCTCTGTAATCACTCATGTGAAACGATGGTTTACCTATGGGATATATCTGCCGTATTTAAAAAAGAAATACAGGCATGTTTTTCAACACAGCGGAATGAATATCCGCGGGATTTTTGAGGCAGTACGCGGGCAGTTGAGGCATGCCAGATCGTTTCTGAAAGCATTGGTTTCTCCCTGGAACGCGCTTGCGATAGTGACTCCTGTTATAGCCAGTCTGAGAGATGTTGTTATGATCGCGGGCAGTGCCGTGGGGGTTCTGCGGTTGTTTGTGAGCCGGGAGAAAATGAGTGTTGTCCAGAATCCGGACAGGTTGCTGTATCGGCAGGTCGATGAAAAGCTGATCATTTCAAATCCCCGGAGGGATTTCTATTTTATTTTGAAAGGGACCGGTGCCCGTATCTGGTTATTACTTAAAGAACGTAAAAGCGAGGAAGAGATCGTTTCGATCATGTCGGATGAATATGAAGTTGACCCCTCTTTTTTACGCGCAGATATCGCAGATTTGATTGTAATGATGAAAAAAGAGAACATTATGCCCCCGTCTGTATAACGGCGCATCCGTGTTAAGTGCAACTATGAATATTGTTTTTGTCTCCCATAATTATTATCCGTGCGTAGGCGGCCTCGAGCGGGCGATTGATCATATCTCCGCGCATATCCTTAAAAGCGGGCATCGGATTACGATTGTTTCTTCCGATGCCATTGTGACGTTTCATGAGGGGAACACTGTTCGACGCGTCCTTCCCCGTAAAGAGACAATCAAGGGTATTTCTGTCCAGCGGTTTTGTTTTGCCCCCCGCTGGATTTCCGCCAGGATCCCGGAGCTTGTGAAACGGATGACGCGCAATATCTGCGTTCTCTTTGCTATGTATCGATTTTTGCGAAAGCAAAAAGTTGACGTCGTGCATCTCCATAATCTGTATATTCCTACGGCGCATGTTTTGTTTTTGTCGTATCTGATGAAATTTAAGCTGGTTGTTACGCTGCATGGCTACAACGTGGTTGAGATTCCGTTTCGGCCGTTGGAAGAAAAATTGGTTTTCAAACATATTTTACGGAGGGCCGATTATGTTACTGCCTGTTCGGCGAGCACTTTGCTGCATGCGCAGGAGGCCGTTCCCGAGATTAGAGATAAATCGTCCGTCATTTACAATGGCGTTGATCCAAGCGAATTTTTGCATACGCGTATGTATGACCATCCGCGCCCCTACATCCTTTCTTTGGCAAACCTTCATTTCCATAAAGGTATTGATATCTTGATTATGGCATTTGCGCGTATTGCGGGAAAGTACCGTGATTTTGATTTGATACTTGTTGGGGATGGAGAGAAACGCGATGATTGCGAAGGGTTAGTTAAGGCATTGGGATTGGAAAGCCGTGTTGTCTTCCTGGGACAAACTGAAGATAGAAAAAAGGTTGTGGAGCTTTTAAACGGCAGTGAATTCCTCGTGCTTGCATCCCGGTATGAACCATTTGGCATTGTTTTACTGGAGGCGATGGCTGCAGGCAAGGCAATTGTTGCAACGCGATCAGGGGGAATTCCGGAAATAGTCAATGACGGTGTTACGGGCATATTGGTTGAGCCTAAGAATGATCAATCGCTTGCGGATGGCATGGTTCGATTGATTGAAAATAAAGAACTACGCGATACGCTGGGGCACAACGGTAGGAGTGTTGCCCGCGCGTATCAATGGGATACATTTGGCGATGCATATTGCGCGGTCTATAAAAAGGTAATGAATGCGTAATGGTAGTCAATGAATCCGGCATGTTTATTTCGGTGCGGAGATTCAACAAGTTACAAATGCAAAATCGGCATATTGTTCCCTGAAAATCCCGTTTTTTATACATGCGGCGCAGTAGGGATGCGGACGGCCGCCCGTGAATGTTTGCCGCAAACGGATATAGATTGGGTTGTTCCAGATGCTTTTGAAATCAGATGTACGTATGTTCCCGGGGATTGGGCGTTTTATTGCGCAGCAGGCATGAATATTGCAGGTATCATCGATATAGGCGTATTTCCAGGGAAATGCGCACATGCCTGCATTGGTATCAAAGAGCGCCGGAAGCAGAAGCCGTAGGTTCAGTTTTTTTGATAACTTTGCGGCCGATATGAGCATGAAATTCTTTTCTGTATCTCCGGATAATGATTCCGGTTTGATCGTTGGTACAATGGGGATTAGATTTTTGAGGGTGAGGAAATCAGCGCCGATTTCTTTGGCAAAGCGTATCATCGGCAACACTTCATGTGCGTTTCTTTTCATGAGGATCATGGTGATTCCGAAAAGAGGCCTGTTTTGTGCCGGTAGTTTTTTCCGGTATTGGTTGAATAAACGCATATGCCTTTTGACTTCTTTGAAATTGGCGCCGACTCGGATAGACTCGTAGATTTTTTTAGAAGGAGAGTCAAAGGAAAAGATGACAGATGAGGCGTTTTTGATGATCCGTTGTACTCGGGCTGCGCACGGATTAAAAACAGTCCCATTGGTAATTACTTTGAGCATTACTCCGTAGCGCTCAGCGAGTTCGACCTCGAGATCAAGGTTCCTGGATAAAAGCGGCTCACCCGCGTTATTGAGATAGAGCGCCTGCGCAGTAGGGAATACTTCTTCCGCGAAGCGGATTAAATGTTTTTCTTCTATGTATGGTAATGCCTGTGCGCATTTTTCGTTGAGCGGCCCCTGGGTGCACATAATGCACCTGAGGTTGCAGAGGGGATCTGTTATTAAGGCGATGTCTGTGGGAAGTGCGCGTACGATAGAGCGTTTTTCTTTGATATCATCAGCAAGCAGTTGGGCGTTTTTTTCTTTTTTCTTTTTATAGGCTGCGTAATTGGTAAGAGTTTTTTGAATAATCTGCATGGTGTGAAGCAATCTAATTGGTGTTTTTTAGCGTGTCCAGCTTTGATTATAGCATCCCAGGAACATAGTTCAATATGTTGTACAAAAAAGTATTGTGTTTTGACGAACGGTTTATGATGCGCCACGATCGTATCAAGGCGCAGGCTTTGTGATATAATTTATTGAAGTTTGGTTTGAGAAGGACGTGTTAGCATATGCCGGTGGCGGTATTGGTTCAATGACTATCATGGAAAAGAAAAAGTTTTTATTGTTGTATCCCGGAGCATTTTTTTCTCCGGATTGGGGAAGACAAATGGAGATAAAGCCCCATCTGGTATATGTGTATACATTCTTGCAAAGATTTTTCGAGGTTATTGTTTTAGATATGGAAAATGAATTTTTACGGCCGGGAAACAAGGAAGCATTGAACGTCTTGAAAAAAAAAGCGCTTGAGCGGGTTATGTCTATTGATGCGGATTATCTTGGTATCTCCTGCTGGTCGTCTCTGAATTATCTCTCGAGCAAGTTTTTTGCCGAAGAAATCAAGAAAATCAAGCCGCGTATGCCCATTATCGTCGGTGGGTACCATCCTACGGTTATGCCCGATGATTTTACGTATGACGGCAGTCCGTTTGATTATGTTGTGCAAGGATCGGTAAACGGGATTGTCCAGACGTTAGGGTTGTCGGTAGATCATGCCATTGATACGATGCATTTTGAGAAGCCCGATTATTTTTCCTATCCCTATAGTCCGTCGACAAATGAAGTTGGGATTTATTTGAGTTATGGGTGTCCGTATCAGTGCGCGTATTGTACTGAATACAAAAAAGAATGGACATCGCTTTCTGTTATTGATGCGGTTGATCTGATTGCTGATCTTGTTGAAAAGAAATCCATCAAAAGCATAAAAATCTATGATGCCTGCTTTGGACTTGATCCGCAGTGGCGTATGAGTTTTCTGAGAAGGCTTGCCGAAAGGAAGCTTGCCTGCCGTTTTTGGGTAGAAACACGGGTTGATACTATTGATGAAGAAGATCTGGAGATCATGGCTTCGCTTAATTTCAGCATAAGCTTTGGGATCGAATCTTTTTCTAAAACGATGCTTCGAATCATGAAAAAAACGAATGATCCCGAAGGATATCTTGCTCAATTTGTCAGATTATCCCGAAAAGCGACGGAACTGCATATGTCTCATTATGCATTCTTGATTTTTAATCATCCGGGAGAGTCTCAGACAACCGTTGATGAATTCAACGATTTTTTTACTAAATACGTTACAACCACCTTACGAGGAAGATATCTTGTGCTTTTTGCGCAGAGTTTTTATTTCCCCCCGGGTAGTTTTTGTTGGCGTCAGCGTGCTTATTTTGAACAAACATTTGGTTCGGTATTTATGCGGCCGGAATGGTGGAAACAAGAGGCGGATCACTATCAGCTTTCACGATTCTTGATCCCATCAAGACTTGAAGCCGGGAAACCCTTTTGGGCTTCTATGGATAGTATTTTGGAACGTCTCCATTGCTTTAATGCTTTGGCTTGTCAGGAAAGTATAACGCAGGATAGATTATCGTAGTATAAACCAGAAAGAAGGCAGACATGAGTATACGGCGCTTGATTCCTAGTATTTTGGGCGTTAATTTAATACTATGGAGTCTCCCAGATTTTGTTATCCAGCCGATTTTCCATTTTCCTCAGGTTGATGCTTTCATGGTTACGTTCCGGATCGTTTTCACGAGTATGCTGGCACTTTCATATATCTCTTTTATGTGGGGTTTTAAGATCCTTGGTGAAACATTTGATAATATCAATTTGCAAAGAGCTTCTTATGCGGCGATTATCTTTGCGTCCCTTAATTTTTTAGTGATTGTATTGCGTCTCGATATGCTTGGAGGTCAGGCGGTTTTGGTGCGGGTTGTGATGTCGGTATTGTTTGGGTTTATACTTATATTCCTTGGGGCTGCGTTCATGGATTTCGGCATGTTGTTTCGTCCCTATACTTTCTTGGCAGGTATTCTTAATATAGCCGCCGGCCTTAGTTATATCAGTCAGATCTATATAAACACAGGGATGACATTGACTGTGCCTATTTATATTGTGGAGATCATTGTGTTATTGAAGGCGGCGCAAGAGGAAACATAAATTTTTGAGCGGGGAAAAATCTTTGGCACTAGAAAAATACGCGAAAAAAGCGGCATGCCGTATGCAGGCATTATTTACCGCGTATTTTTTTTATGAGTTTTTCCGCAAGCAAGTCGCCTATAAGTTTTTCAACATCACTTTTTAATGTCTCTGGTCGTGCTGAATATTCCCGCAACAAAACTTCAAGTATAGCGGTTTCCGTTTTTCCTTCATCCAGCAGTTGCCAAATACGTGTTCCGATTCCGTTGAGACTGTAATACATGCCGTTGTCAAGGTTAAGGATGACTGCTTCGTTTTCAACGATACGGTCGGCAATTATCTCCCGGTCGATTGTGTAACAGGTGGTTTTCGTCACGGTATCCCTCCAGAATGATGTATGATATGCGAACTGTTTTATACGATAAAATCAGGTACGGTTATTTCTACCCGAGGATTTGATCCTTTGGTATCTAGTATGTTCGGGATTCTCATGCGTTTATGAGGCACATGTAATTTTTATTCTGACCGGTGTGTTGCCGAGATCTTCCAGCCAGTGAGATTGTTCTTTTACGACGTCGATTACGAGAACGTAATCCCCTTTTTTGATATCGTTGCGATGGACGATAAATTCAAAAGGTATTGTATCGTTTGGTTTGATTATGGTTGTTTTAAAGGGAGAGCGAAGTTGTTTCAGGTCATCGCGTTCATTCCCTTGTTTGAAAAGCTTTGCCCCTAGTTTATAGGAAGAGGAATCCGTAAAAAGTCTGTTATCCCAGGGAATTCTTCCGGTGTTCGTTAAAGTCCCCTTGATGATACATGGTGTCTGGCTGATGATGATCGAGTCTTTCCTAATAAGGCTGTTGGTTGTAAGATTTTGTATGCTGTATTGATACCAGGGGGTTATCTGATATGGATGGGGTTGCTGAACACGCCAATACGAACAGCTAAGGTCTTTGCAGAAGTCAGGAAAAACTCCGACTAAGAAGCCGGTGCGCATTTGTTGGCGGAATTGATTATTCCATATATCCCGGAACGATTTGTAATCTTTGATATTCCCGGTATAGGGGGATGGCCCCCTGCAGCATGCATGCGTTGCACCGTCTTTATTTATTCTAAAGTAATCATAGACTTCCCTGCACGTGTCGTGCCAGTATCCCGCATTACTTTCCGGGCTTGCTATGTTGATTCCGAGCGCGATCGCTTTTTTTTCGACTTTGGTTAAGACTGTGTTGAATTGTTTCAAAAGAGCGGGGTGTAGGCGAATAAACTGTTTGTGGGATGAAAACCAGCCTTTTGTATAATCGGCATAATGTTCTGCGATGAAACAGCAAATTTCCCGGCTGCCGATGCGTTTGGTGATATCGGGCAAAAGGATCATTTCAGAAAGATTTTCCTTGATCGCTGCGAATGAGATTGAAAGTAATATATTTTTTCCCGATTTCTTGATTTCTTTTTGCAATTGGGTGATGTTATTGAGTACTGTGCGGAAAACATCTTTGCCCATGATGCGCGCGTATGTTTGGGGAGTGCAGGCATTGAGGCTGACCGTAAGGCTTAATTTCTTTGGATAGGAGAGGAGTTTGGCTCTATTTTGTTTTGTCAGTAAGACGCCGTTTGTGTTGAATGTTAAACCTCCGGACGGGCGTTTTCCTTCAACGAATTTCCAGAATAACCGTGAGGTGAGCGGTTCACCGTCTCCCGTTAAGTAAACAATGACGTTGTTGAGAACGTCATCATCAATCCATCGGAGTATCGTTTCGTCAATTTCTTTCTTGGGGGATATTTTCCCTGAAGCATATTCGCTTTGGCGTAAACCGCAGAATACGCATTCTAAGTTACAGAAATCGGTGATTTGGATTTGTAGGACTTTGGGGTAGTAGTTGATTATGGATTTGCGCGGCCTGGCTGATTTCCAGGGTGCAGGAGCAATCGTTTTTTGGGTTTTGGTTTGGTCGCGAATGGTTAGGAACATGGTAGTATTATATAGCTTTTCAATTTGCTTGCAAAATAAATTATGATGCCTGCTTTTCGGTAAGCAAAACCGGGCACGGTACCTTTTTTCTTGTCTCAGGATGTATTTGCCGTTATAATAATTATCCTTACCGGCCTGTATGATCGAAGCGTAAAACGGCTTTTCTATGCAAAAAAAACATATTATCATCGGTGGCGGGTTGTCCGGGCTTTCGTGTGCTTCTGTGCTCGGTGATGATTGTATTGTCCTTGAACAGGATTATTGTGTCGGCGGTCTTGCCAAGACCGTTTTATTCCGGGATTTTTCTTTTGACTTAGGTGGTCACCGTTTTTTCGCTCCCGTCCCCCGGCTCCAAGAATTTTTTAGAGGTATTCTGGGTGATTCTGTCAGGGAAGTGAAACGCAGAAGCAGGATTTTCCGCAACAACCAGTTTATTGAGTATCCCCTGAATCCTTCCGTTATCAAACAGTTGCCATGTACCGATACGGTTCGTGCACTTGCGACGTATTGTATGCGCAATTTCTTTCCCCTCCCAGGGCGTTCTTTTGAAGATGCGGCAAAAAATCGTTTCGGGGACCGTCTCTACGAACTATTTTTTAAGGAGTATACTGCTAAAGTATGGGGAATCCCCTGTTCGGGTCTGTCGACAGAATTTTTCGATGCGCGGTTAGCTTCTGTATCGTTGCGCAAAGCCATACTGCACGCGTTTTCCTTCCGGCAAGATCTGTGTTCTTTTACCGATACCTTTTTATATCCTGCTTGCGGAATTGGTGAATTTTCCCGCCGTTTAGGTATGGGCCGCGATGTGCGGCTGCAGCAAAAAGTAACGGGTTTTGTACATACGGCCAGCCGGATTGAAAAAGTGATTACCAATAATCATGAAGAGATCCCCTGCGTGGGGGTTGTTTCGACCATGCCGGTTCCGCATCTTGTCGAAGCGTTGCATGCGCCTCTTCACGTACAACAAGCGGTCAGGCGCTTGCGGTACCGAAGCCTTGTGTGTGTGTTCCTGGTTTTGAACCGGCGGATGTATACGCCGGACCATTGGATTTATTTCCCCGGTAAACAGATATTCGGCAGGCTTCATGAACCGAAAAACTGGTCTTCCAATATGGCACCTGCTGATAAAACAGGTATATGCGTAGAGATATTCTGCGATCAACTCGATGCAATCTGGAATATGGATGATAGCCGGATAGCGCATGAAGTCATAAGCGAGGTGCCTCTTCTGAACCGGTTTGAGGTTGTTGCTCATATGGTTAAGCGTGTTGCCTATGCCTATCCGGTATATACAATCGGCTATCGAAAGGATCTGGACATGGTGCGGTCTTTTGTTTCTTCGTTCCGGAATCTTTTTCTTGTCGGGAGAACGGGCAATTTCCAATATATCAATATGGATGCTTGCATTGATGAGGGGATGCGGTTAGGCGCACGTTTAAAATCAGCGCATACCGCTGTAAATGCATGCCCGAAATAGCCGTTGTTATTTCCGCCCGGAATGCCCACGCTACGCTTTCTGCTTGCTTGACTGCCCTGCGTCAATCGCGCGGGGTTTCGTTTGAGCTTATTGTTGTAGATGCTGCCAGTACTGATGAAACGGTTGCAATCGCGCGGCAGTATGTTGATACGGTCGTCTGTATTACCCGGGAGGTTGCGCGCAATAAGGCTCGCCGTATCGGAGCCGAGCAGGCAACAGCACCCCTGGTTGTCAATATTGACGCTGATGTTGTGGTAAGGCCTGATACGCTTGAGATTATTGCTGATTATTTCCGGGAGCATCCTGAGATCGATGCAGTAACGGGGATGCTTTCAATCGAACATACGAACCGGAATTTTTTAAGCCAGTATAAGAATCTGTATATGCATTGCATGTTCTTGAGTCTGCCGGCGCGTGTTGGATTCCTGTATGGTTCACTGTATGCATTCCGCCGGGAACTCGCTGTTTTCTATCCGCATGAATATGCCTTGGGGGAGGATACGGCATTTGGCCAGCGATTAGTGCACGAAGGCAAACGCATTGCTTTTTTGAAAGAAGCGGAAGTAGTGCATCTTAAGAAATATACACCCGTTTCGTTCCTTGTAAACGAGTTTCTCATTCCGTTGCATTGGACGCGTATTTATATGGCGAATAAAGGATGGACCCAGATGGTTCGGCAGGGGGGAGGTTTCTCGCATGCTTCTGGAGGGCAGATTATCGGGGTTGTGTTGGCTCCGTGCATTGCGATAACTTTCTTAGCAGGTTTTATACATCCGTTGTTTTTCACGGTTTCACTCTCCATGTTTTCCGCGTGGTTCTTGACGCAGCTGGGATTTTTTATTTTTTATATGCGTCAACGGGGGATTTTTTTTGCGGTACTGGCGCTGGTGACTGCTTTGTGTGATAATATGATAAAAGCTGCGGGTATTCTCGCAGGGTTGGTTGTTGCATGCTTTGCAAAAAGGTAGGATTTTATGCATTGTACGTTACTGTGGAAAAAATTACGTGCACGAATGGTTTATCTGGTGAACCGTTCTAATCGCCGCCTCTTTTATGAGCTCGTTCGGGCCGAATTTAAAATGGCCGATAGTAATTCGACATGGGGGGTTATGTGGAGTCTTCTCGGCCCTTTAGCGACTCTTGCCGTGATGCTGGCTATTTTTAAGACTTTTTCCCCGGGGGTGAGGGAATATCCGCTTTATCTGTTGCTTGGTATTTCCTGCGTTAATTTTTTCCTCATTACGACAACATATACGGTCAAGATCTTTTATTTGAATCGCGAGATCGTTCTTAACTCAACAATCCCCCGGGAGATCCTGATCATTTCCAAAATCTCTATTTTTGTCTATAAATTCCTTATTGAGCTTACCTTGTGCCTCTTATTGGGTATCTATTTTGGCGTTTTCTCTTCGAAACTGTTTTTTTTATTCATTCCGCTTCTTATGGGGTTTATTGCATTTTCTTTCGGGATCGGACTCGTCCTCGCGTTAATATATTGTTTTGTCATTGATATAGAACATATCTGGATGCTTGCTTCGCGGCTGTACTATTTTGTTACACCCGTTTTTTATACCTTGAACGATATTTCTCCCAACGTAGCGAAGTTGATATATTGGGGGAATCCCCTTTCCAGTTTTCTTATCGCATTCAGAAGTATTTTTATGTCAACCCAGAAATTTTCCGTGTTTGATTATTGGTATAGCATTGGACTTGGATTTATCTGCATGATAGCAGGGTATTGTATTTTTCTTTCTATTGAGAATATCGCTGTGGAGCGGGTATGAACGATTCTATAATTCAGGCCTCACGAGTCGCCAAGAGATTTTTTGTGTTGAAGAACAAAAAAACCCTTTTTAAAACGCTCAAGGCTTTTTGCCAGGGGAAATCGTTGTATGAGGAATTTTGGGTTTTTCGCGGGCTTTCTTTTGAAATTACGAAAGGGGAAAAAGTCGCCCTGATTGGCAGAAACGGCGCCGGGAAGACAACACTCCTGAGATTGCTCAGCAATATTTATGATATTACTGAGGGGGAATTAGTTGTAAAAAAACAACCCCTTGTTTTTTTGCGTCTCTGGGTTGGTTTGAACGGCGATCTTTCGGTGATGGATAATATTTATCTTTTTGGCGCGGTGCATGGTTTGGAGCGGAAGTTCCTGGATGCTAAGGCAGAAGAAATACTTCAGATTGCTGATTTGTGCCATCTTCGGCATGTGCCGTTCAAAGAACTTTCTCTTGGACAAATGCAGCGGCTCGGCATGAGCGTTGTTTTTCAGACAAAAAATGATTTTTTGATTTTTGATGAAAGCGTTGGAAACGTTGATTACGAATTTATGCAGAAAACAGATAAATATTTTGCGGCTATTTTTTCCTCGGAAAAAACGGTGATTATAACGTCCCACGAGCCCTCTTTTTTACGGCGGTATTGTACGCGCGCGATTTGGATTGATAAGGGGGGCATTCGCATGGACGGAGCAATCAACGCCGTGCTTGATGAATATGAAAAAGCATCCAGTTAATTGGTTGGTGCTTCTTGTAGCGGCATGTATTCTTGTGCGCGTAGTGCTTATCGGCATTGCCGCCTGGGTTCATCCCAATGGATTAGGCTCGTTATATTGGGATATTGATGCCAAGCGTTATTATGAGGTAGCGGGGTTGTCGCCACAGGAACGCGCTCAGACTTTGTCGTGGGATGCTCCGTTGTTCCAAGAGGTAATTTCGCTACCCCTGCATATCTTTTCAAATCACGCGGCGGTGCCGGTGGTTTTTAATGTAGCTGTTTTTGTTCTTTCCGCAGGCTTAGTATTTGTGACCGCCGGGTATCTTTTCGGTAGAAAATCAGCGTGGTGGTCAACCGCGTTGTTTGTCTCATACCCGTCATTTTTTGTGTATAGTATCCTGCCTTTCCCGGATCCGCTTTTTATCCTTTTGTTTATCGCAGCGGTATACTTTTTAGTCCGCTTGTTGCGGGAATCCCGTTTTGTGTTTGCTCTTGGGGCCGGTATGAGTGCCGGCTTTTGTATTTTGACAAAGGAATCAGCTGTTTTTTTGCCCGGGCTTTTCTGTATGGTAGTTATTCTTACTGCAGGAAAAAAGTATCGCCGTGCTGTGTGCGCGGGTGTGTTGATGCTGGTTACGTGCAGTTTCGTCGTTATGCCTTCCCTGATACATAACAAACTTTCATTTGGTGAGTTTACTATATCCGGGAAGATGACGAAATATTTCAAATTTTTGCATAAAGTACGGCAGCGCTCTTTACCGGTTTCTGTGATGAGAGGAGATGTTTCTTTAACTGCGGGCGCCATAGGGGTTCCTCCTTCAAACCATGTTTTCTCGTGGCTTACTGATTATGTAATGTCCAGGAGACAATTCTTTTTCGGGACGGGTACCATAAGCCTTATGCGCATATGCGGTTTGGATACGCGCTCGCTGGAAAAAATCCCTTTTCGTGCAGGAGCGTACCTTTCTTTATTGCAGGAGAACGGATATCCCTGGGTTGTTTTTCAGGTGATGTCATGGATTTATATTATTGTGCTTTATTGTCTTGCTATAGGCGGCTTCATCACACTTATTGTTGATAAACAAATCGCTCTGGCAACCCTGTTTTTTTTATGCATTGTTTATTTTCTCGGAGTGTATTTTTGGAATTTTAACGCCAGGCATTTTACTATTCTGATACCTAGTATTTCGCTTATTTCGGGAGCTTTTTTAAAGGGGAACATTGATGAGAGAGCTCTCTGATGCGGAACTCGTGTTTTTATCGCTCCGGTTCGATCTTTCAGATCGTGCCACCGTATCCTGTTTTACTGATATCGTGCAACTACCGTTTGATTGGGTGCAGTATCAAAAACGTTTTATTGACGAGCGTTTAGAAGGATACTTTTTATATAATCTCAAACGCGTTCAATTAGAACGGTGTATCCCTGAGTCCGTGCGGTTTAGTTTTTCCAGTATCGCGGCGGAAACTGTAGCGCGTAATGTTTCCCTGACGCGTTCTTTTGGTATTGTCGCAGACTGTCTTAATGGGGCAAAAATACCTTTTCTATGTTTAAAAGGCGCGCATTTGCTCGGTTCTGTATACCGGGATTATCCTCTCCGAAGGATGTCCGATATTGACGTTCTCATACATCCGGAAACGCTTTCTGCGGTTGAACGGATATTGTGCAAAGAGGGTTTTGCGGTTTCCGCTCATGATAATCCAAGCGTGCGGCATTCCCGGATTCTTGCTCCTGTCTTGCGCGAGATCATGTTTGAACGCAGGGACTGTAAACTCGATGTTCATTGGGGGCTTGCGAAGCCGGATGGTATTGCCATGATGCAGGAACAACGTTTGTGGGATAAAACGGGTGCTCTTGATCTGGAGGGCAGGGTGGTTTCGGTTCTTTCTGCCGAGAATCTTTTCTTGCATTTATCCACGCATCTTTTCAAGAACATAATGCGTAAAAAGATGCAATTGGTGATGTTTTGCGATATAATCGATGTCATACGGTATTATGCCGATACGTTTGATTGGGATTATGTTTGTCAGGCAGTTCGAGAGGAGCGGCTTGAGCCAGCTGTGTATTCCTTGTTAACATGTGTCCATAAAGAAGGCTTTTGTACGCTGCCTTCTTCGGTACAAAATGCGATATCTCCGTATCGGCCCTTCATGATCCGTCAAGACGGCCGATGTGCGCATGCTGCGGCTTCGTCGGAAGGTGCGTACTATTGCGGGCTTCTGAAGGGTATCTCGGGCGTACGAAACAAAGTTTTTTTTCTCACGAGCATCCTTTTCCCGACGAAGAAATGGCTGCGGATATATCATCCTGGCGTTCGGATTACGTCAACAGCGCTTTTATATCTCTATCATTGGAAGGTTAGCCTGGGGAAGGGTATCCAGGGCATGAAGGAGTTTTTCAGATGAAAGATGTTGTCAGTATCATTCTCGGCGGTGGAAGAGGCACCCGGTTATATCCGTTAACGAAATACCGCGCTAAGCCGGCTGTTCCCGTTGCTGGTAAATACCGCCTTGTCGATATCCCGATTAGTAATTGCATTAATTCAGGGTTTCGCAAAATATATATTCTGACCCAGTTTAATTCCGGATCGCTCAACCGTCATATCTTCCGGGCATATAAAATGGATTCTTTTACCGAGGGGTTTGTAGAGATTATTGCCGCGGATCAGTCCATGGAGCATGCTGATTGGTTCCAGGGTTCAGCCGATGCCGTGCGAAAATGTTTAAAACATATTAGTGACCCGCGCATTAAGTATGTGCTTATTCTTTCCGGCGATCAGCTTTATAAAATGGATTTTTCGTTGATGTTGGCGTTTCATATCGAAAAAAAATCAGAATTGACCATTGCTTGTAATCCTGTTTCAAAAGAAGAGACGGTTGATCTGGGGATTATGGGGGTTGATAAGGAGCACCGCATAAAACATTTTGTCGAAAAGCCAAAGCATGAAAAAGAGATCTCCGGATTTGCCGTAAAAGTGGATGCCCAAAATAAGTATCTTGCTTCCACGGGTATTTATATCTTTAATAAAGAGGCGCTTGTTGAACTTTTGCTGAGCACCGATGGTGTTGATTTTGGTAAAGAGGTTATCCCTGAGGCGCTGGAAAAGAAAAAAACATACGCGTATATTTACAATGGATATTGGAAAGATATCGGTTCGATTCAGTCTTTTTATGAAGAGAATCTTCTTTTTGCCTCGGCTCATCCGCCGCTTGATTTATACGACGAGAACTGGCAATTTTTTACCCGACCGCGGTATTTGCCGATGACCAAAGTTACCAAAAGTCTTATTGAAGATTCGACGGTCGCCGAAGGTGCGATTATTGAACAGGCGGCCATTAAAAACTCGGTTGTCGGGCTGCGGAGTATTATCGGGGCCGGGACCGAGGTGAGCGATTCGATTCTTTTGGGATGCGACTATTATGATTTTACTGCGGTCCCCCGGCTTGGTATCGGAAAGAACTGTGTTATTAAAAAAGCGATTATCGATAAGAATGTGCGTATGGGTGATAATGTCCATATTGTTAATAAAAAGAACGTCCTTGAGTTCGAAAATCAATTGTGTGTGATTAAAAACGGTATCGTCATTATTCCGAAAAGCGCGGTTATTCCCTCCGGTACCGTTATTTAGGGTCTTCAGGTGTTCAGTTCATTTAAAGTTCGTAATTATCGGATTTATTGGGTAGGAACGTTCGTTTCCCTGATCGGCACCTGGGTTCAGTCTGTCGCTCAGAGTTGGCTTGTTTTTAAGCTGACAAATTCAGCGTTTTTGCTGGGTTTCGTGGGTTTTTTGAATACGCTTCCCATGTTTTTATTCTCTTTGTTCGGGGGCGTATTTGCCGACCGGGTTAATAAGCGCATTGTTTTGCTGTATACCCAGAGTGTTTTTATGATACTGGCTTTTGCGCTGGCGGTATTAACACAGTTGCAAATCATTCAGACTTGGCATATAATGCTTATGGCCGTATTGAACGGCATCGTTATGGCGTTTGATGCTCCCAGCAGACAGTCGATGGTCGTTGAATTGGTCGGTAAAGAGCATCTGCTGAATGCAATTGCCTGGAATTCCGCGGCGTTTAACTCCGCACGTATTATCGGGCCGGCTCTGGCAGGAATTCTTATGGCAGTTATCGGTATGAGCGGTTGTTTTTATCTCAACGGCGCAAGTTTTTTCGCCGTTATTATTTCGCTTATTGTTATCCGGAATATCCGTCAGCCTTCCAAAAGCGACAAGACATTTCTGCTCCATGATATAATCGATGGGTTGCGGTTTATGAAACATAACCGTGTCATCGTGGTACTTATTAGTATCGTCGGTATTATGAGTTTCTTCGGTCTTTCATACGTGATTTTGATGCCGGTTTTTGCCGAGCGGGTATTGCATACTGATGTTTCCGGATTTGCCGCATTAATGTCGGCTGCCGGTTTCGGAGCTTTGGCTGCTGCCTTGATGCTGGCTCGCCTCGGAGATTTTCGGCGCAAGGGGAAGCTTCTTATTGCTTCATGCGGGATTGTTTCGATTGCGCTTATCGTGTTTGCTCTTTCAAAAACGTTTGTTCTTTCGTTGGGATGTTTAGTCTTGGTAGGATGGGGGTCAGTGATGAGCGTGAGTATTATTAATACGCTTTTGCAAACCATTGTCCCCGATCAATACCGTGGCAGAGTTATGAGCGGGTTTATGATTACTTTCGCCGGGGTTTTGCCTTTTGGGAATCTTGCCTCCGGTGCCCTTGCTCATACCTGCGGGGTGTCAAGCGCGATAGTGTTGAGCGCTGTTACGTGCGGAATATCCATTATGCTCGTCAGCTGGCTTTTTCCGCAGGTACGAAATCTGTAGGAAGGAATGTCTATGGTTGTAAAAAAGAGTGAAACTGTTAATCTGATCAGCCTCCTGAAAGACAAGGGTATCGTTTTGGAGTTAGAAGGGGACTGTAAGAAGAAAATACTCGCCGAACTTGCCGCTATCGCCGGTCAGTCGAGTAAGATGTTGAATGAGAAGGGATTCCTTAAGATCATGATTGAGCGGGAATCGCTTGGTTCGACGGGGATCGGGAATGGTGTTGCAATTCCGCATGCCAAATCAAAATATGTAAAAGATTTTATTCTCGTATTTGCGCGTAAAAGCGGGGGTATTGATTTTGGCGCTTTGGATGGTGAACGGACGTATTTATTTTTTGCATTGGCGTCTCCGCAGGAAAAAGTAGGGATGCATTTAAAAATCCTGGCGGAAATTTCCCATCTGGTGAAAGATAAATTCATTGTCGACCGGCTTCGGCAGGCGAAAGATAAAAAGGAAATCCTGAAAGTCATCGCTGTTTTTAACAAAAAGCCGGCATGATGTTTTTTTTACTGGGAAAGGAATTCGTATTAATAACGGGTCAATGGTACTCAACAAGGAGATGAGCATGAAGACGTTTGTGTGGGCAGTGGCAGCGGTGGCGGCAGTAGCAGTTTTTGGTGCGGGATGTGAGAAAAAACAGGTAGTAGGAGATGAGCAGGAGCCGATGTCAATGGCTGCGCTTTCTACGTTGGCAAATGAAACTGCTGCAGCTAAAACGCAAAGCGCAACAAGCCAGGTTTCAGGCGCGTCTGTTGTTAATGCAACACAAGCCAGTGTCACGACGGCAGCGACAATCAAACCGGAAGTACCATTAGAGCCGTTACCACCGTCAGGCCCGTATAAACCGACCGTACAGGAAGTTCAGAATGCCTTGAAGAATGCAGGATTATATGCCGGTGAAGTCGATGGGAAATCAGGTGCGAAGACAAAAGCCGCGATTGAAGCATTCCAGAAAGCCAATAATCTGAAAGTCGATGGTAAGGTCGGGCCGCAGACATGGGCTGCATTAAGCGCGTACGCCGCTAGTGCTTCCGCGGAAACTCCGGTTGTGGTGGAGAAAAAATCAAAGAAAAAACATTAATTTTTCCGGGTTCCTTGTAAATCGGGTGTTCATAGAGTATACTTAGTGTAGCCGATAAAGGTAAACCTACCGAAAGGTAGGGGCGCAAAGCCGCAGGCCTAAGTCGCTGGGTGTTGTAAAGCCACTGGAGTAGTTGTGCAAGGCGTGGTGGCAGTGTGTGTGTTTTCCGGCGATACGGCGGCTGGGTTGCCGTAACATGGTAAGGTTAGTTGGCACTAACCTTTATCGGCCCTGTATTTATGCCCGACGCTCAAGTCGGGCTTTTTTTCGGGGCGGTTCAAATCATAGAACCGCCCCTCTTTTTATGTTATAATACATTTTATGCTTCAATTCCCTCGCGATTTCTTTTGGGGAGCTTCAACAAGCTCCTACCAGGTCGAAGGTAATAATGTTGCCAGTGATTGGTGGCATTGGGAACAGCGTTTTGGTAAAGATCCTTCGGGGTACGCCTGCCGGCACTATGAAATGTACCGTGCTGATTTTGACCTTGCACAATCACTTAATCATAATGCTCATCGCATTTCCATCGAGTGGAGCAGGGTAGAGCCGGTTGAAGGTGAGTTTTCCTACCAGGAGATCCAACACTATATTCACGTTATTCAATCATTGCGTCAGCGCGGTCTTGAACCGGTTGTGACGCTGCATCATTTTACAAACCCTCTTTGGTTTTCCAATAAGGGCGGATGGGAACAGCCTGATGCCGCCATCTATTTTTCACGGTATTGTCAGCGTATTATTGATGCCCTTGGCGTTTACGTACATTATTGGGTGACCATCAATGAGCCGATGGTTTATTTGTACCAGTCATATCTTATAGGGAATTGGCCGCCGCAAGCGAAATCCTTTGTAAAAGCAAAACGTGTTTTTGACAGTTTAGTACGGGCGCATATCGAGGCTTTTACCTTGATTAAACGTGCATATCTGAAACGCCAGCTTCCCGATCCGATGATTAGTATTGCGCAGAATATCCGCTCGTTTGTCCCCTGCACGCCGTCGTTTAGGAATACGTTTGCCGTTGCCCTGCGTGATTGGGCGTTCAATTATTATTTTATCAACGCAGTCGGCCGGGCCAAAACCCTTGATTATATCGGCGTCAATTATTACACGCGCGATTTGGTTGATGTGAAACATTTTGGTTTTGCCAGCCTCTGGTATGATGTCTGTCAGGAAGGGCATCATCCGTTAGAGAAAAATTCGTTAGGATGGGATATTTATCCGCAGGGTCTGTGTGATTTATTAATAAGTTTGAAGCGGTATAAACTGCCGGTATTCATTCTTGAGAACGGTATCTGTACCGATGATGATGAACAACGATGGAACTACATCCGGGATCATCTGCAAGCGGTTCATCGGGCAATGGAGGCAGGATGCCCTGTTATAGGGTATTTGTATTGGTCTTTGCTGGATAATTTTGAGTGGGATAAAGGCTTCCGGCCGCGTTTTGGTTTGATCGATGTCGATTATACAACATGTGCACGTTCGGTAAGACCAAGCGCCCGGCGTTTTGCCGAGGTTTGTAAAACAGGGAAATTATAAATGATAGAGCTTCTTGAAAAAGATGCGTTGATCCGTGAGATCCCGTTATTTTCCGATCTTTCAGCCGAACAGCGGTCTTTGATTCATGCTCGCTCGACCATTGTAGAGTACAAAAAGAATACGTTCATTTATAAAGAAAACGATCCTGCTGATGCGTTCTTTTGTATTGTTTTGGGGAGAGCTGTCTTATACACCGCTGATAAATTCGGCAAAGAACGGATCCTGGAATATTTGCATCGGGGGAAATATTTCGGTATCATTTCACTCTTAACCGGAGACCGCCATTCGGTTACGGCGCGCGCCTTGAACGACTGCCTTATTCTTGTTATTAAGAAGGAAGATTTTGATTGTATACTCAAACGGGTTCCGCAACTGGCGATTGATCTTTCGCAGACACTTTCCCGGCGTCTCAAGAATAAAGATTTGCATCAAAAGACGATTTTTGAAAGTACGGTCATTTCGGTATTCAGTTCATATTCCCAGGCAGGCAAATCCGTGTATGCATTGAATCTGGCTCTTTCATTGTATCGGGAAACGCATAAAACGGTGATTATTCTGGATATCTGCCCGCGTGATAAAATGCATACCCTCCCGGAACGGTTGCGTCTTCCCGGGGATAGAAAAGTCTATGAGCTGGGGGCTTCTGCGCCGGTACAGGATTTTGTTACCAAGGATGCAAGCGGTATCAATGTTGTTTGTTTCCACTATAATCCGGATGACGAGGCTTCAATAAAGAAGCTGATCGGAGCCGTGATGTTTCTGGTAAATGATTATCACTACATTGTCCTTGATTTGCCGGCGACCATGGATGAATTTGTTTTCAGCGTTTTGAACCAATCCGATCTTATCCATATTTTGACGAGTCCCGATACGATTGATTTGAAACGTACTGCGCATCTGGTCGATCGTTTGCGCGATGAGTTTCATTTCCAGGAGAGTAAGATCAAGATTCTCGTTAATGAATATAAGCTTTCCCGGTTGCATTATCAGGAAGAATACCAGATTTTAGGCCAGAGTATTTATGCGACACTCCCCAAAATAGAATTTTGTTCCAGCGAACGATTGATTGTCGATGATCCCGATTGTGAATATTCCAAAGCGGTTCGCCGCATCGCGCGCCAACTGGGCGATTGCTTGGTCGGCCTTGCTTTGGGTGTCGGTGTGGGATACGGATTTTGCCATATCGGCGTGCTGAAAGTTTTTGAGGAGAAGAAGATACCGATTGATGTTATTTCCGGTGCCAGCATTGGTTCGGTTGTCGCAAGTCTTTGGGCTACGGGAAAAAGTGCGGATGAAATCCTTGAGATTACCAAGGAGTTTAAAAGCCAGAAATATGTCTGGAATTTAGTTGATTTGACATTTCCCAGCGTCGGGTTCATCAAAGGGAATCGTTTGTACGCGTTCTTAAAAAAATATTTAGGTAACAAGACGTTTCAGGATGTGCGGCTTCCCTTAAAAATTGTTGCCAGCGATATCCGCCGCAAGGAATCGCGGGTTTTTGAAAAGGGGCTGCTTATCGATGCGATTATGGCCAGTTGTGCCATGCCGGGAGTTTTTCATCCTTTTAAGTTGAGCGGTGATATCCTGCTTGACGGCGGTATTATTAATCCGCTGCCGACAGAGGTGCTTTTTAAAATGGGTGTTAAGAAAATTATCGCGGTGAATGTCACTCCGTCGAAGGAAGATATTATCCGTGAATATGAATTGATGAAAGCCACGCTAAGCGCAAAGACTACTGCGAAATATCCATGGTTTGATCTGCGTCGCTTTGTGCAAGACCGCCTTCGCACGAATATCGTTGATATAATCTTTAGCAGTATCGAGGTTATGCAGGCCGAGATGGCGCAGAAAGAAGCGGAGTTGGCAGATATTGTTTTGCATCCGAATACCCAGGGGTTACATTGGTTGGAATTGCACCGCGCTCTTGAATTTGCGCATCGGGGGGAAGAAGAGGCACGCAGGAATATCGATAAAATAATACAGGTTGTTAACGAATAATACTAAGGGGGTTGTAATGAAAAGGCTTGTCCTTGTTGTTTGTGTTGTAAGCATGATTGTAATGACGGGGTGTGTGCGTTTTAAAGACGGAGTAAAATGCGTCATGGGTGTATCGACAAAAGTATTGGATGATAATCGCGCGGGCGCTCAAATGCAGGAATTTCCGCTTGATCAATCGACATGTTATGCAAAAACCAAGGAGGCCCTTGTTAAAATTGGCGCGTATATCTATCATAAAGATCCGGGGATGATTGCGCTGTATGTTTCTGAAACTGACACGACTCCGGTGGGAATTTATTTTACATCTATGGGCCCTACGCAGACAAAACTTGAATTTTCTTCGCCAAGTACGTTTGCCAAGGAATTTATCGCACGGAGGATAGGTTTACGGCTTGAAGGTAAAAAGGATGAGTTGTTCCCTGATGCGGTTGTTAAGGAAGAGAAGAAAGCTGTTGAAGCTGCTCCGACTCAAACCAAGAGACTCCAGGAAGAGTTGCAGAATTAAAGCGGCACTCTCTTCTTTTGGATAAACCGCTTGAAAAGCCGAGTTCTCGTGGATATAATATTGGAGAATGAAAACATGTACGTGCGGAGATATGCGATGAAGAAAAATTTGCTGGGCAGTATCATTTTTATTTTAGTAATCGGGGTCAGCGGTTGTGCGCCTTTGATTGTAGGAGCAGCGGTTGGTGGAGCTGGCGCATATGCTGTCAGCAAAGATACTTTGCAGGGGGATACTGATAAGCCTTATGACGCCCTCTGGAGTGCTGCCTTGTCGATTGCCAAAGTTAAGGGCACTGTTATCCTGGAAGATTATCATAAAGGGATGATCAATCTTAATATTGAAGGTGGCAAGGTTTGGATTCGTTTCATCCGTTTAACGCGCACGGCAACACGGGTGAAGGTTTCAGCGCGTAAATTCCATATGCCTTCCATAAGCTCCGCCCAGGATATTTACACCAAAATTATGGATGAGGCCCGGTAAAACAGGAAAATCCTTGCATTCAAGCTATTTTTCCTTATAATAAAATACCTCATTGGGTTCAAATAGATTTTGACGAGGTAGCTTTCTGCCTGGAACATAACGAATATGCTGCAGCATAAATTCCGCCGAGATAGCTCAGTGGTAGAGCGCGGCCCTGAAAAGGCCGGCGTGGGGAGTCCGATTCTCTCTCTCGGCATAAATGAGCGCATAACTTACGGCATCCTTTTTGGGATGCCGTAAGTTATTTGCGCGAATTTACTCCGAGCCTATGAGCAATTTCGAAGAAATTGCAAATGAATAGGCAAGGAGCAAATGAGTCAGCAATGTCATAGGTTTGTTAGCGCCTATAGGCGCGGACAAACCTTTAATTTTTTTCGGTAGATCTCCCCACGCCAAAGGGGTACGGGGGAAGAATTCCCCCGTGTATGGGGGAGAACAGCGATACTAAAATACAATTTAGATTTGAGCGTTAGGAGGGGGCTTGCCCCCTCCTAAGGAACGAGTGAAACGAGTGACGCGTGGGGAGTCCGATTCTCATGGAGTCCTCCCGTTCGTAACGCTCGAAAAATTCTCATAGAATTTTCCTCGCACTTACGGGATCAATTCGCACAACAACTTACGTCCATTCGCTTTGCTCATTCCGTAAGTTGTGTGCTCATTGAGATTCTCTCTCTCGGCACCATTTAAAAAGGGGAGGTTTTTATAGCCTCCCTTTTTTGTTGTATTTAGGCGTAATTGCTTGATTTACGAGGCAGTTACGCCTTTATTATTAGTTTAGTTATCTTTGTGTAGATTCGCAAGGCTGTGTATAGTTTCGTTTGTTAACGTCACGCTAATGTCACAAATGGAGCTTTAAATGTTAGAAAACCATGGCAACATAATGTATTGTAGAGAGTGAGATGTGATTCTTCCCCGCGGCATTTAGTTTCTCTCTCCCGGCACCATTAAAAAGGGGCAGATAAAGCTGGCTCTTTTTTGTTGGGGTCATTTTGCTTGTAACGCTCGAAAAATCGCGCAGATTTTCTTTCTCCGGAGGAGAATAAGCACAATACGCAGTACCCATGGTGCATGACAAAAATAGTGCCAAGATTGGGAAAGTGTGATACAATTCGATACATGTAAATGTAATGTACACTACTATGAATATTGCACTGATTTGTCCTTCCCAGGAAGGTATTTACGGAACGTTTAAAGCCCCTGCGCAAATGCATATGGGGATTGCGTATCTTGCCGCAGTCGCAAAACCTGCTCAGGTGCGTATTATTGATATGCACGCAGAGCACCTTACGAAAGAACAGTTTGCCGCGATCATTCACGAAGGGAACTTCGATATTGTCGGTTTCTCCGTTGTTACTCCCGCGGTTGATTCTGCTTTTGAACTGGCGTCGGCAGTAAAGAAGGTTTCCAAGGATACTCTGGTTGTTTTTGGAGGTGTCCATCCGACTATTTTGCCGCAGGATGTGCTTACTCATAACGATGTTGACGTTGTCGTTATTGGCGAGGGAGAGGTAACATTCCGCGAACTAATTCAGGCTCGCCAGGCAGGGAAAGATATTTCGGACATCCCGGGTTTAGCTTTTCGCAAAGACGGCGCTGTATTTTTTTCACCGGCCCGTCCGCTTATTCAGGATCTTGATGTAATCCCCTTTCCGGCGCGAGAACTTTTTATCCATAAAGAATATACCTATCCGGATTCCCTTTATAAAGCAAGCGCTCCGATTATTACGAGCCGCGGGTGTCCGGGGCGATGTTCGTTTTGCGCGTCACACAAGATATTCGGCAGGACATTCCGTATGCGCAGCGCGGCTCATGTTGTCGATGAGATTGAGGATTTAGTCAAGCGCCAAGGGATCCGGGAAATTCACATCTGGGACGATAATTTTGTTACTGATAGAAACCGGGTTTTTGCCATACGCGATGAAGTTGTGCGCAGGAAACTCCAGGTAAAGATCGCTTTTCCCAATGGCATGCGGGCAGATTTTATCAATGCAGAGCTTCTTACGGCGTTGAAGCAGATGGGGGTTTATAGTATCGCTATCGGAGTGGAATCGGGAAGTCAGCGTATTCTTGATACCTGTCATAAAGGTGTGCGGCTTGCTCGTATTGAAGAGGCATTTACCCTTATGAAAAAAATGGGTTTTGAAACCTGGGCTTTTTTTATGTTTGGTCTTCCCGGGGAAACCGAAGAAACCATCCGGGAAACCATAGCATTTGCCTTAAAGCTTGATCCGGACATCGCCAAGTTCCATCTTTTAAAACCGTTCCCCGGTAATGAAACCTACGAATACTTTTCTTCGAAAGGATTTATTCTTACGAATGATTATCGCCAGTACGGGTTTCATACCCCTCCGATCCACCGTCTTGAAACACTGATGCCTGAAGATATGGTGCGTTGGCAAAAAATAGCCTATCGAAAATTTTATTTTCGCCCCGGCAAAATTATTCAGCAGATATTCCGTATGAGGAGCTTGAATAGGTGTATCCTGAATATGCGGGCCGCATTGGGAATCGTGCGGATGATACGATTGCGCTGAACGTATCGAGCAGCCCAAGCCTTTTTGTCCGCACCCTGAAGTTCCTCGCTTTTAAAATACGTATATCGTTTTTAAGATTGGCTTAATGCATAGACCGGCAGAATGAATTGAAGCCGGTTTTTTTGGGGATACTTTCTTCGGGATGTAGACGTTGCGCACTAATACCGGGGAAGGTCAGGGGGTGCTATTTTGTACCGGTTTATCGCTTCAACCCATTGCGGCGATACCGTATCATGTAAGGGAAGAGTCCGGTTAAAAAATCCGCATCGGCTGCAGAGTATACGGAGTTCTTTTTCAAAGGAATAGTTTTCAGGAGGAAGAGCTTTTATTCCGACGTTGAAACCAAATATCCTGTCTATGGCAGCGGCGGTTGTGCAGGGGTAATAGCCAAAAGCGTTGAATCCGATGCCGCAATTTCGAGGGACATGGCAGGCATTGCAGAAGTCGGCATTCGCGTATTGCGGATAATCCGAGAGCGCAACCGTGACCGGATAGTGGTGGAACGGGATAGAGTCTTTTTGTGAGTCAATAATATGGATTTCCGGAGGTAGTGCCGGGAGCGCTTTCATAACAGCTGCTTTTGTCGTGCTGGTTAAGAGCCAGAGTTCGGTTGTTTGTTTTGTTGCGCGTATGTAGTCGACAAGCAACTCGATGATACGTCCGATTTCGGGGTGTAGGATCGGCTCTCCGCCGCTCAGGAGAATACGGATCCATCGCCTCTTTTGTTGCCTGCTTTCTACGATGAACTTTTTGATCTGCTCGAGTGAAATCTCAGCGGATGACGGCAGGATGTCAAGGAACCGGTTGCAATTCTTGCATGTCCTGAAGCAGCGGTAGGTGACATCTATTTCTAGAATCGCCGGATTGACGGTATATTGAGGGCCTAGGATTGCGGTTAACGATTTCTTTATACGTATTGACTGAAAGGTTTTGCTGAGCGATGAAAAAAGAACAGGAGGGATGCGGGTTTTAAGCGGGGAATTAAAAGAAAAAAGCCAGAAACACCAATTAATTATTCTTAGTATTGCGGCACGGATTCTCATCGATGGAATAAAGAAGAATTAAAAACTCCCCCCGTTATCAAGCTTTGCGTTAAGCATTCCTTGGGCCGGGGGGAGTCATATTGTAGGTATTAGGCTTTGACTACGTCTGTAGCCTGCTCACCTTTGGGGCCCTGTGTTACTTCGAAGCTTACCTCCTGGCCTTCTTCCAAGGTTTTATACCCGTCACCCTTGATTGCGCTATAATGAACAAACACGTCTTTGCCATCTTCACGCGTAATAAAGCCATATCCTTTTTGGTTGCTGAACCATTTCACTTTGCCTTTTGCCATTTCGATCTCATTCACCCCCTTCAAGGATTCCCTGAATTTTTCGCGCATCAAACGAAGAAATCCGGGACAATAAACAAAAAACCGTAAAGCGTTTGGTTTAAAAACTATTCCTTTGCTTTACGGTCATGATGCCTTTTGATACGCTCTCCTTGCTACATATAAATGCTTGTTCCACATAGAATTATAGCAATACTAATTTTGTTGTCAATAATTTTTTGCTCGTCTCGTCGGGTTTAATCCTCCCGATGATATGGTTATAGGCGATGGATACAGCGCAAGCGCTGTTCATTTCGTTGACTAATGAAGAAAAATTGATATAATGGATGAGCAATAAGAGGCCCCCTTTATGCTGGTTGGCCGGTATCGGTAAAAACATCATCGAGCAGGCCTCCGGATATATATCACTAAAGTTCTTGTACGTCCGTTTATTATAGATACGCCGATGTAGCTCAGCTGGTAGAGCAGCGCTTTCGTAAAGCGCGGGTCGGAGGTTCGATCCCTCTCATCGGCTTTTTTATTTTCTTCCGGAAGATAGGCGATCTTATTGTCATGTCAAAGTTCAGCGAAGTCTTAAAAACCCGCAACTTTTTTTTTCTGTGGATTGGCCAGATTATTTCCCAAATCGGTGACCGCCTTGATCAAATGGCGCTGATCGCCTTTGTTTATTCACGTTCCCCCGGCTCAGCGCTTGAAATCGCAAAAATCCTTTCTTTTACCATTATTCCTGTTTTCTTGATCGGTCCGATCGCAGGTGTTTATGTTGACCGCTGGGACAGGCGCCGAACGATGTATGCCTGTGATTTCCTGCGTTCAGCGCTGGTTTTGACTATTCCTCTTTTCCTGTTTTATACAAAACACTTATCCTTTGTGTACGCAATCATTTTCCTTATTTTTTGCATTGGTAGATTTTTTGTCCCGGCTAAACTTGCCATTATCCCGGATCTTGTTGAAAAAAAGGATCTTTTAATAGCAAATTCCTTAGTTAATACCACCGGTATGATAGCGTCTGTTCTTGGGTTTGGCATAAGCGGCTGCATTATTGAATGGGTTGGGGCAAAGAGTGGTTTCTACCTGGACTCGCTCAGTTTTCTTATTTCCGGGGCATGTATTTTCCTCATCGCGAAAAAGAATGTGCGTATGAAAATGAGTGTCGTTAGCAAAGAGATCGTTGAGGTTTTTAAACAGTCGGTACAGCAAAAAGCGGTCATACAGGAAATACGGGAGGGAATGGTATATTTTATTAAAAACCGAGAGATCCGTTTTGTCGCCAGCATCATGTTTATACTGTGGTCGGCCTTAGGCGCGGTATATACGGTTATCATCGCGTTTGTCCAAAAAACGCTTCATTCGGCGACCAAAGACCTCGGGCTTTTGGCTATGTTTGTGGGGATCGGTCTTTTTGTCGGATCTATACTGTATGGTAAATTCGGCAACAGGCTCTCTCAGTATAAAACGATTTTTTCGTCGCTTATCATGAGCGGCATTATGCTGGTTATTTTTTCGCTCGGGTTGCAGTATTATCCGCGGCTTCTTGCCGCGGAAGTTTTAGCGCTTGCATTAGGCATGGTTATTGCACCGATTATGATCGCTTCCAACACCGTCGTGCATAACGCAAGTAAAGTTGATATGATGGGGAAAGTTTTTAGTTCTCTTGAGATCGTTATGCATCTTGCGTTCCTCGTGTTTATGTTTGCCAGTAGTATGATCGCCGAACGTTTGTCTTGCGGGATAATCCTCATTAGCGTGGGAATTATCTTTAGTATCGTTGGCGCGGTAAACCTCGTCTGTAATCGTAAGATCCCATGGTTCAGTTAGCAGAAAATTATCCCGAGTGTGTTCAGGGTATTACAGTTATGCCTCCTTCGGCGAAACTGTATGTGCCACTCTCTCAGCATATCGGCAAGATTTGCGATTCTCTCGTTAAAACAGGCGATTATGTTTATAAGGGGCAGAAAATCGGGGATTCTTCCGCCAAGGTTTTTGCTGCAGTACATGCGCCTGTTTCAGGTACTGTCGTAGGAGTTGAAGATTGGCCGCATCCTGTTATTGGCCGCTGCAAGGCAGTTATTATTGATAACGATCATCAGGAAAAAATAAATAGTGTGCATGTTCCAGGGGAAGATGCAATAGCGCATCTTTCAGCCGAGGCTATTCGTTCGCTTGTTTTTGAGGCGGGGATTGTCGGGATGGGCGGAGCAAGCTTTCCTACCTTCATAAAATTGAATTCATCAAAACCGCTTGATTCGCTTATTATTAACGGCGCTGAATGCGAGCCGTATTTGTCAGCGGATAATTGCCTGATGCTTGAAAATGGCAAAGAAATTATTGCCGGGATTGAGCTTATCAGGCGTTGCACCAATGTTAAGAATATTTATATTGCCATTGAAGATAATAAGCCGGAAGCGATTGATGTTTTTAGAAAATTATGCCGCGGCAGGGACTATCACGTTAAGCCGCTCGTGTCCGATTATCCTCAGGGTGGGGAGAGGCAATTGATCAAAAGTATTCTGAGGCGGGAGGTCCCGTCGGGAAAACTGCCGTTTGATGTAGGTGTGTTAGTGCATAATGTCGCAACAGTGTATGCGATCTATGGGGCGGTATATTTGGCAAAACCGCTTTTTGAGCGTGTGGTTACGGTCGCAGGTGATTGCTTCAAAACGTCTCGTAATTGCTTAATTCGCGTTGGTACGCCTATAAAAGACATTGTTAGTTTCTGCGGGCCATTGGTTAAGGATCCGAAAAAAATAGTTTTTGGCGGGCCGATGATGGGAGTAGCGCAATTCAGTCTGGAAACGCCGATTATTAAAAGCACCGATGGTGTTTTGGCTTTTTTTGATATTGATACAAAGCCGGAAGTGGAGATGCCGTGCGTGCGTTGCACGCGGTGTGTCAGAGCATGCCCTGCCGGTCTCTTGCCGTGTATGATTGCTATGGCATCAGAGAAAGAAAAGTGGGATTTAGCAAAAGCGTATGGTTGCCTGGATTGTATTGAATGCGGCGCCTGTGATTATGTTTGCCCCCAGGAGAAGAATCTTGTGCAGGCGATAAGGCAAGCGAAAGTGAGGTCTCCTCGATGAAAGAGATGTTCCGATACGGCTTTATCCTCGGGTTCATTTGTTTTTTAGCAGGGCTGGTTTTATCAGGGGTTAATGCTTTGACTGAGCCAGTTATTGCTCAGCAGAAAGAACTCGGGCATGTACAGGCGTTCAAGGAGCTGGTTCCTGCGGCAGAGACATTCAAGCCATTTGAAAAAGATGGTTCGGTTTTATTCTTTGAAGCATTGGACGGGAATAAAAATATCATCGGTTTTCTTGTGAAGGCTTCGCAAAAAGGATATTCTTCTACTATCGAAACATTAACCGCGCTTAAACCCGATTTAGAAATTATAGCAATAAAAGTATTATCTCAGGATGAGACCCCTGGTTTGGGGACGCGTGTTACGGAGAATTCATTCACCGATCAATTTAAGGGTAAAACGCTTTCGACGTATTCGAGCGTACAGGCGATTACGGGCGCTACCATTTCATCGTCGGCAGTTATCCATTCTGTGAAAGCCCGTTTGGAAGAATTAAAAGACATTATGATGCAGGAGGCGGCGCGTGGCAGGTAATTTTCTCGTTGATTCATCACCGCATATCCATAGCCGTCAGACAACGAGGGCTGCGATGTGGTCGGTTGTTCTGGCGTTACTTCCTTCGGGAATTGCGGGCATTTATTTGTTTGGTTTAGGTGCTCTTTGGATCACTGCAGTATCGATTATCAGTTGTGTTGTGACTGAGGCGGTTATTCAGAAGTTAGGGGGTAAGAAAATTTCTATACATGATGGCTCAGCCGTATTAACCGGGCTATTGCTTGCCTATAATCTTTCTCCGAGTGTTCCTTTATGGATGCCGGTTATCGGCGGAATTTTTGCGATTGCTATCGTAAAACAGGCGTTTGGTGGATTAGGTATGAATATTTTTAATCCTGCGCTTGCGGCGCGCGCATTTTTAATGACGTCATGGCCAAAACAGATGACGTCATTTGTCCCGCCTTTTGCTCCTGATGCAATTACCTCTGCAACGCCGCTTATGGCTTTAAAGGAAGGGCACGTTACGCGTTTTGCCGAGCTTGGATTATCCTATTGGGATATGTTTATCGGAAAACGTGGCGGCTGTATCGGTGAAGTTTGTATTGCAGCGCTTTGTATTGGAGCATTGTATTTATTATTAAGAAAGATTATTTGGTGGCAGACGCCTGTTACGTTTATTTTGACAGTGGGTTTGTTAAGCTGGGCATTTGGCGGAAGAGTCCCCCTGAGAGGAGATTTCCTTTTTAGTATACTTTCCGGCGGCCTGGTGCTGGGAGCATTTTTTATGGCGACTGATTACGTTACGACTCCGTTATCAAAAGGAGGGCAGCTTGTTTTTGGTTTCGGTTGCGGTGTTATTACATTTGTGATTCGTAAATACGGCGGGTATCCGGAAGGCGTTTCATATGCAATCCTCATGATGAATGCGGCGGTTCCTCTTATCGACCGTTACATTAAGCCAAGGCGGTACGGTACGTTATGAAACAGTGTGTAAAAGAATTTGCCAAAGGAATTACTGTTGAGAATCCGACATTTGTACTGGTATTGGGGCTTTGCCCGACGCTGGCAGTTTCGACAAGTGTGGTCAATGCTATTGGCATGGGCAGCTGCGCGACATTTGTTTTGTTGGGTTCCAATAGTATCATTTCGCTTGTTCGCCGGATTATTCCCGATCAAGTCAGGATCCCCTGTTTTATCGTGATTATCGCGACATTTGTTACAATAGTTGAAATGATACTGAAGGCATATTTTCCTGTTTTACATCAGGCATTGGGAATCTTTGTCCCGCTCATTGTGGTTAACTGCATTGTTTTGGGTAGAGCAGAAGCATTTGCCTGCAAGAATCCGGTACGTGAGTCAATCTTTGATGCTTTAGGGATGGGGGTTGGTTTCACCGTGGCTTTAATCCTTATTGCAGCTATCCGCGAAGCCTTTGGTGCCGGGACTATTATGGGTATTCCTCTGGTTAAAGGTATGGAACCGGCAACTATGATGATTCTAGCGCCGGGTGCTTTGTTGACGATGGGACTTTTGATCGGGTTGGTTAATTATATACATATCCGCCGAAAAACTAATAAAGAAATAACGAGGACAGGTTGCCATGGATGCAGCTAAGTTTATTTCGATCATCATTTCGATGGTTTTTGTTAATAATTTTATACTGTCTAAATTTTTGGGGCTTTGTTCGTTCATTGGGGTCTCCAAGGAAATTAAACCCGCCGTATCAATGGGATTTGCCGTAACATTTGTTACGACACTCTCGAGCATAATCACCTGGCTCATTTATCGGTTTCTTTTGATTCCTTTTCATCTGGAATATCTGCGTACGGTAAGTTTTATTCTTGTTATTGCAAGTTTTGTACAACTCGTTGAAATGATCGTTCGCAAGAATTCTCCGGGGCTTTATCGGGCATTTGGGATTTATCTGCCGCTTATTACGGTTAACTGCGCCGTGTTGGGAGTTGCGGTGCTTAATTCAGAGATGTTTTTTACGGCCGGTGGAAGTGTTGCGGGAAGTTTTTTGTTGAGCTTAACACAGGGATTCTTTGCGGGAGTCGGTTATTTACTTGCGATGATGCTTATGTCAGGAATACGTCAGCGGCTTGAGCTATCGACGCCACCGAGATGTTTGCAAGGCGTGCCGCTTGCCTTTATCGTTGCGGCTTTAATGAGTTTGGCGTTCATGGGATTTAGCGGGTTTACACTATGAGCATGCTTACAGCGATTCTCATTTTATCAGGTCTTGGTGTTATCTTTGGTATTGGTCTTGCGTTTGCCGCCAGGAAATTCTGCGTAAAAGCTGATCCTCGCCTGGAAAAAGTTTACGCGCGCCTGCCTGGTATTAATTGCGGCGCTTGCGGAAAACCTGGCTGTATGGGCTTTGCCGAAGCGCTTATGAAGGGTGAATGCTTGGTTGAAGGCTGTGTTGTTAGTTCGCTCGACGCAAAAAAAGAGATTGCAGATGTCCTTGGCGTTGTAGTCAAAGAGCACGTGAAACAAGTGGCTGTTTTACACTGCCATGGAGGAAGTGGGCACGTTAAAGATAAGTATCAGTATAACGGAATCCGTGATTGTATCGCTGCCAATCTTGTCATGGCAGGCCCTAAAGAATGCGTGTATGGTTGCATTGGGTTTGGCACGTGTGCTCGGGCGTGTCCATTTGGTGCGATTTCCATGAGTGCAGAAGATTTGCCGGTTGTTGATGAAAGCAAATGTACTGCGTGTAATAAATGCGTAGTGACGTGCCCTAAAAAACTTTTCAGCCTTGTTCCCATTACAAAAGCATATGCGGTTCGGTGTAAATCTCTGGATAAGGGTAAAGAAGTTTTGAATGTTTGTTCCGTTGGTTGTATTGCCTGCGCCATGTGTCAGAAAGAGTGTCCAACTGGTGCAATAAAGGTGGTTGATAATCTGGCAGTTATCGATTATCATATATGCGACAACCGCGGGGCGTGTTTTCGGGTATGCCCGCGTTCAAGCATTGCCAAGAAAGAGAATTCCATATGGGTGTCAAAATGAAGAAGATAGTGGTTTTTGCTTCGGGAAGAGGAAGTAATTTTTCCGCGATTGTTGATGCGGTCAAACGCAGAAAATTAGCTGTTCATGTGGCACTTCTTATCTGTGATAATCCACAGGCAGGAGTCCTTGAGCGCGCTCATAAGGCAGGTGTGCCGGTAGCGCTTATCGAGCGCAGTAATTTTGCTTCAAAAAAAGAATTTGAAGCCAAGATGATTGAATGCGTTGATGCCTGTGGCGCTGATCTGTTGGTTTTGGCCGGTTTTATGAGATTATTCTCGGCTGATTTTGTGTCCCGTTACAGAGGAAAGATTATTAATATTCACCCGTCTTTATTGCCTGCCTTTAAGGGCACGCATGCTATTCATGATGCATTTATCTATGGCGCACAAGTAACCGGAGTAACCGTTCATTTTGTCGATGAGGAACTCGATCACGGACCGATTATTCTGCAGGGTAGTGTGGAAGTAAAAGCAAAAGATACGGAAGATTCACTGGAAAAGAGGATTCACGCCTTGGAACATACCCTTTATCCGCAGGCGATAAAACTTTTTTGTGCAGGAAAGCTCGCTGTGCAAGGCCGTGTTGTCCGTATTAATCCTTAGGCCGCGCCCAGATCGCTCCCCGGTTTAATAGCAACGCATCGTTCGATAATTCATCGACAAATTCTATTGAATCAAAATCTTTAAATTCGTATGTTTGGATGCAATAGGTTGCAATTTCAATAATTTTCCTGCGGATTGTGACGGGATGGGGAGGATTGCCGGTTTGTTTTATGGCGTAGACGAAACGGAATGACTTATCTTGGAACTGCCCCTCAGATTTTTTCACCTCAAAATATTTCTTCATATTTTCTTCCTGAAAAGCGGCACCGACACGTTGGGCTATTTGATCGGTAAGAAATTCGGCCATGGTAATGTCGTAGTGCCGTACATGTTTACCGGTTTTGTCACCGACTGCTTCCGGAGCAAGTTTGAACTTGATTACATAGCGCCGGTTTGACTCGGTCCAGGGAAGAAACCCGGCATAGGCTTTTTTGGTATCAAGCGTGCTGCCGATCATGGTGTAATCGATCCCCAGGTTAATGTCTGAGGTTTGCAGTACGTAAAATTCCGGTGAGTTGTCGGAGCTGATAAGCACGCGGCCAATGGTCGTCAGGATGTTGCGCAATTTTTCTGAGATATCGTCGTCAAAGATTTTATCTTCTTTTACGCCGTAATCTTTATGGAGGATCTTTTCAACAGGCGCGTAAATCCAGATGGTTGTATGTGTGCGGCGAGTGGTAACATCAAGGCCGTATTCATCCTTGCATATTTTTTGTACGAGGAAAGGAATATCTTTTTCCTGATAGGTTGGCTTGATATCGGCGGAACAGCCCAGGATCGAGACAGCAAGGAACGCACTAATTAAGAGGAGGCCGGATTTTCCCGAATTCCTTGAAGATTGCCTCGATTTCGTCATAATTAAGCTCTTCTTTAACCAGCAGTTCTTGTGCAAAACGCTCAAAAAGAGGCGCTTCTTTACGGAGAAGAGTGTCGGCTTCTTTGAGGCATTCCTGCAGGATTTCTTGAACTTCGTTATTGAGTTGTTCTTTAACCTTTTCCGATAGATAATCCGAGGCTTCTCCCCGGAAGACTCCCATGCTGCTATATTTTTGTGCCAGGAGTGCATAACTGCCTACGAGCCCTGATTTACCCATACCAAGCTCCCATACCATGCGGTGCGCCTGATTCATGGCCATACGGAAATCCTGATAGACGCCCGAGGTTGTTGTCCCGTATTTAATCTTTTCCGCTGCGTATGATGCGAGGCTAACCGTAATATCTCCCAGTAAGTGTTCACGGGTATGAATCTTGGTTTCTTCGCGCGGATGCGGCATGACAAATCCCAATGCGCCGCCTCGTTCATGAATCGTTGCTTTGAAGACATCAAGCTGCGGTGAGCAGAAATACATGGCAAGCGCGTGTCCCGCTTCATGGTAGGCGATCTTTTCTTTTTCTTTTGGAGAAAAGACAACTTTATGCTTTATACCTATTTCAATACGGTCATAGGCTTCTGAAATTTCTGCCATACCAACGGTTTCTTTTTTATTGCGTACGGCGATCAAGGCGGCTTCGCGTAAGAGGTTGGCGATGTCTGCCGGAGTGCTTCCAACGGCAAAGCGTGCCAGGCGTTTGGTGTCGCAGGTGGCATCGTGCTTTACTTCTTTGAGGTAATAATCAAAAAGTTTCTCGCGTTCCTCAAGGTTTGGGAGGTCGACGTTGATCTTGCGGTCAAATCTTCCCGGACGAAGGAGTGCTGCGTCAAGAAACGAGCTTGGCGCGTTGGTAGCTCCGATAACGACGACATTGAAATCCTTGTCTTTTAAGCCGTCCATCTCGATGAGGAGCTGATTTAACGTCGTATTTGATTCCGTCTGTCCGCCGAACCCGCGGTCAACGGAACGAGCGGCACCTACGGCGTCTAATTCGTCAATAAAGATAATACAGCCGCCTTCAAGATAGGCCAGCTGGCGGGCATGTTTAAAAAGTTTCCTGATACGGCTTGCTCCAACGCCGACAAACATTTCAATAAACTCGGAACCTGACATGGAGATAAACGGCAAGTTCGACTCAGTGGCAATCGCTTTTGCCATGTAGGTTTTTCCGCAGCCTGGAGGGCCGATCATGAGTATACCGCGGAGGATTTTTCCTCCGATCTTTTGCAGATGCGCCCGGTCCGTGATAAGCCGGACAACTTCCATGGCTTCCTGTTTTGCTTCTTCCATGCCGATAACGTCATCCCATTTGATGCCGATATCTTTGCCTTCAACCGATTTCTTTTGGATATTGGTCATTTTCTGGGGGCCGCCGCGCATGACCCAGATCCAGAGAACGCCGGAGAGAGGAAGGCTGATAAGGTTTAAAACCAGGAATATGTAGAAAAATATGGCGTTTTGCGCCAGGATTGACTTTTTAAAATAGGATTCGGAGGTGATCCAGGCATTGATAGAACTTCGCAGGAAGTAGATGAACGATATGGTGATGGCTGCGACGCCAATCCAGGCGAGTATCGCTATCCAATGTGTTTCCAGGTAATACTTAAGCTTACGTTTGTTCATGCAGAGCTCCTTTATCATGCCTTCCGCAAAATCTCATTGGCCTGAACTATGCCACGGAAAACCTTGGAATGTTACAATACCATATAGGCATAGACCCGTCAATCAAAAAAACAATTGACCAGTATACCGTGAAGAGTATAATAGAAACAATATTTTTTCTATACCTCTATTTAATTCTCTCAACTTGAAAAAAGGAGCAACCAAATGGCTATAATACAGAAAGTTGTCGCTCGCGAAATACTTGATTCCCGGGGAAATCCTACGGTAGAAGTTGATGTTGTGCTTGATAATGGCATTCTTGGCCGCGCAGCAGTGCCTTCGGGCGCTTCAACCGGTGAATTTGAAGCTCTTGAATTGCGGGATGGTGACAAAAGCCGCTACATGGGAAAAGGTGTAACCAAGGCGGTCAATAGCGTCAATACGGTAATTGCTTCTAAAATCAAGGGTTTAGCTCCTGATTTTGAGAAGATCGATGCGTTACTCATTAAAATGGATGGGACCGAGAATAAGGCGAATTTTGGAGCAAACGCGATCTTGGGTGTTTCCATGGCAGTGGTAAAAGCGGCGGCGTTAGATAAAAAGCAGTCTTTGTATAAATTCATGGGCGGGGAAAAGGCAAAAATTCTTCCTGTTCCGCTGATGAATATTGTCAACGGCGGCATGCATGCGGATAATAATCTCGATCTGCAGGAATTCATGATTATGCCGATTGGTGCGCCAACGTTTAAAGAATGTTTACGCTACGCAACAGAAGTCTTCCATACCTTAAAGTCAATCCTAAAATCAAAAAGACTTTCCACTTCGGTCGGTGATGAAGGAGGATTTGCGCCAAGCCTTAATTCAAATGAGGAGGGGCTTGGAGTTATTATTCAGGCCATTGAAAAAGCCGGTTATAAACCCGGTAAGGATATCAGTCTTGCCCTTGACTGCGCAGCAAGTTCATTCTATGAGGGTGGTAAATATAAATTTGAAGGCGGGCTTAAGACCTCCGAAGAAATGATCGCTATTTATGAAAAATGGCTTTCCAAATATCCGATCCTTTCCATTGAAGACGGACTCGGCGAGCATGATTGGGCCGGGTGGAAAGTCATGACTGACCGCATCGGGTCTCATGTGCAGCTTGTCGGAGACGATCTGTTCGTGACCAATCCGAAGATTTTTAAAAAAGGTATTGATCAGAAAGTTGCCAATGCCATTTTGATCAAGGTCAATCAGATCGGGTCACTTTCCGAGACTTTGGCAGCGGTTGATCTTGCCAAAAAGAACCATTATGGCGCCATTATTTCGCATCGTTCCGGAGAAACCGAAGATACGACGATTGCCGATCTGGTAGTTGCAACCGGGGTCGGACAGATTAAGACCGGCTCGCTTTCCCGTACGGATCGCGTCTGCAAATATAACCAGTTGCTTCGCATTGAAGAAGAACTTGGCGCTCGGGCTGTGTATTACGGAACAATGTGGAAAAAATAAGGCGCATGCATGTTACGAAAGGCATTTTGGATTTTTGGTCTTGCGGTTTTTATGCTTTTCCTCTTCCTGCCGGGATACACAAAACTGCAGGAATTGCGTGATAAGAACCGTGCTTTGCAAGACCGGATCAAGCAGCTTGATGTTGAGAATGCGCTGTTGAACCAGGAGCTTTCACGGATCGAAACGGATCCCCTGTATCAGGAAAAAATCGTGCGTGAGAAGATGGGGGTTGTGCGTAAGGGGGAAATTCCCATTAAGATAATCAGAGCCGAGAAAAAGGATTAATTGGGCTTGACTTCGGCGCAAAACGCAGTATAGTTATAGAACAATTGATAGCACATGCGGTGATAACCGCATAGCATATAGATCGCGGGGTGGAGCAGCTTGGTAGCTCGTCAGGCTCATAACCTGAAGGTCGTCCGTTCAAATCGGGCCCCCGCAACTTAAATTGCAATAGGGGCCGGCACGTAATTGCCGGCCCTTTGCGTAAATCCTGAATATACGCGAAAATCCTGTTTTGAAATTTTTGCGCGTTTATGAAGCAGGGCCAGCATACAAGAACGCCGCTTATGTTAAGCGGCGTTTTACATTTACTGACGTCGTGCCGGAGACCATTATGTATACTCCAGGAGGCTATACAAAAAGCAAGCAAGGGCGAGGTCACTGCTTCACTTCTACAGCCTCACTCTTGCTTAAGAAGGTGGTCTTCCATCACTTCCTTTATTTCCCCCACCCTCTATTATAAGTATAGAACATTATTATTCATTTACAAGGGCGGATTGAAGAATAATAACCGGGTTTTAATGTCAGGAGTCATACCGTCACACGTACGTTCATAATCCTTATGAGCTATTAGTTCTTGATTTTTGAAATTTGGTTTCATTTGAAAAGGACGCGTATTGAGAAACAGTGTTCCCGAAGCATTGAATCGTTACGAACGGTAAATAAACTGACAGCTGAAAATTAAAATGTTGTTCTTAACGAAATAGTGCTGTGAACCATGGATTACATTATCCAGGTTTCCTGCCATAGTTATCAAACATTGACCACGGCTGCATGCCTTTGAATTTACTTGAGACTTTGCCTGCTGCAGGCAGGTATCTTTATGACGTTGCAGCCCGTATTGTTCCCCTTCGAACATGCTTTGCCGCCTCCAACTACGTATTTCATTGCTGCGTTAATCTGCTATAATGATATAAACGGGAGGGAAAAGTGACTCTGAAAAACGGGAAGAAAGTGGCACGAGCGGTTCTCCTTGTCTTTTTCGCCGTTGCGCCGGTTTTTGCCGGCGACAGTACCGTTGTTTTTTCCGTCGGTTCCAGCAATGCCCCGTCAGCTCCCCGGTTATTGTATCCGTTGAGCGATTCTGTCATACTGACAGGAAAGGATTCCCTGGAGTTTAGATGGTGGAATGAAGGGGCGGGGATAGACCACTTTATATTTAAAATATATAAAGGGTATGCAATGTACGGCCAGGATTTGTTGTATAAACAAAATGTGCCATCGGGTTTATCTTCAATTACGATTCAATCAAAAATGTTTGAGAATGGCCGGGTTTATACCTGGTCTTTAATACAGGTTTCGTTTGACGGCCTCAAGAGCGATAAAAGTTTCAGTGCATTTAAAGTAATTAAGGAATAGGGAGTGTATTCCCGGTTTTCCTTCCGTTGTTTGGTATATTCATGGGCGCGTTTCTGTCTATTCTATCGGTATGAATGCTCCTTTTGTGTTTATAAAAAACTATGCCTGATTGGAATCCTGCGGTAGAATGTCCTCATTGTAGGAGTAAAGATACCAGGTTCGTGGAGCCTCGGGAAGAAATGTTGGCTTATGAGTGCAATGTGTGCGGCTGCTGTTTTGAGGTGGAAGGGGATTAAAAGGAGGCAGGAGATGAGAAAGATTGTGATGTTGGTAGTTTGTTTAGGAATAGCAGGGTGTGCGACAACTGCGCAATATGAAAAACAATTGAATACGTTGATAGGAACCAGCGAAGATTCCTTAATTGCTTCCTGGGGCGTGCCTGATAAGACATATACGTTGAGTAACGGTAAGAAAGCGCTTGAGTTTGTGCATAAATATGCTGCTCAAAGCGGAGGGTATCTCTATACGGTCCCTCAAAGGACGTATTATTCCGGTACACGAGGGGATAAATCCTACAGCGGCTCGGCTACGACGTATGTAACGGAGAGAATGCCGGTTGAAAAATACAAGTTTTTCTGCAAGACAAGTTTTATCATAGATACGGATGGAAAAGTGCAGAGTTGGCATCACGAAGGGAACAATTGCGTTGCAAATTAGACGGTTATTGCGGGATGTGGTGTTTGTTCTTAGTCATGCGATAGCCGTTACCAATTACCGTAATGTATAGTCGAATTGTGTTTCTCCGTTTATCCCGCCAAAAGGTTTCTTTTCGAGTTTGTATTTAATATTTTGATCGTTTGACAGGTGTTTCTTTTTGTCATTCTTTGCCAAGATTGTTTGGGCGGGTATATAGACGGAATTGTCTTCGTTTGTTTCTGATGGATCAGGCATTTCTTTTGACATCAGGTTTTGCAGCAGAGCAAATACCGATGGGTTTTCAGACGATACTCCCCAGAACGAGCTCCAGGATTGTTTATCTTTGTTTATGAAGAAGAGATAGAGGAGAAGGCATAATAACCCGGTGATAAAGAATGCTCTTTTCATGGGTAAACCCTCGTATAATCCATCTTTAATCTATTCCCGAAAAACCCCGGTGTCAACGAAAAATTTACTCGTTTTTTTCGGAAGATGTATAATAATAAAAGACGGTAAATTTTGCGGGAGACTTTTACGAAGAAAAGTACATGTTTAACGGTATAATCATACAATGTTGCATTCTCTCATTTGTATGCCCATGAATTTATTTGTACGGTATGGTAAATCCGCGTACGTTTATGCCCGGGCGTTGGCGCGTCTTTTCCGGGGGTTGCTTTTCGGCAGGGTCCGTAGCGAATACATCGCGTTGCTTTTTGTGAAGAACAGGCTTCGCAAGGAGAGCCTTCTTATATCTATTTTTGTTACCGCAACATGCAGCCTGCAATGCGAACATTGCATTATGGGCAATCTCCTTGGCGCGCGCCGAGGGTATTCGCTTTCTCTTGAAGAACTCCGTGCTTTTATCTTGATTTCCGAACGCTCGGGGTATGTTTTTGAGATAATGCTTACCGGCGGAGAGCCGTTGTTATGGAACAATCTTAAAGATGCGCTTCGGATTTTGCGCGCATCACGGATGTGCGCGGGGCTCTCGCTTTTTACGAATGCCACAACAATTGAACCGTTATTTGACGCAGAGACAGTTTCGTATCTCGATACTATTAAAGTGTCTCAATATCGGCACAATAGTGAAAATGTCGATATGCTGATACGCCGGTATCCATCTAAGGTGCAGATATTCCACGGAGAGGATTTTTACGTGAATCCTCGCGTTGCCGTCACTCATGCCGTTCCCGCTTTGTGTTTGAATCCGGAACTTTTTTATTTTGATTACCATATGTATGCCTGTCCCCATTCCGCCTCGATCGCTTATGGGAGCGGGAGCACGATGCAATTAGCCAATCCTCTTGCGGTTGGTTTCCTCAAGGGATTGGAGAGGATTAAGCATGAACAGCAATATGAGATTTGTGCATATTGTATCTCTAACGAGAAAGTCAGACTCCAGGTGGAGAAAGTGGCAAATAAGGGAAATCTTCTGCGAGGGCGGGGATGATTTACTTGACGACTGTTATTGCTACGCATGAACGGCCGGAACTTTTATTGAGGACGCTTGCGTCTATTAAGGCAGCGCATAAGCCTCCCGGTTATCGTGGCGTGGTTGTTGTTGAGAATGGTCCACGGCAGATGGCACGAGACGTGGTGGTACGAGGTTCGTTTGGCTGTCACGTGCGGTATTTTTATCTTCCGGAAGCCAATAAAAGTAAGGCACTTAATTTTGCGCTTAGCAAAATTGAAGGAGGATTGGTTTATTTTAATGATGATGATATCCGGCTTGATGAAGGAGCATTAACTGCGGTTTATGAGGCTGCGCTGAGTCTCCCAGGGAGGTTCTTTTTGGGGGGTCCTGTGGATATGGAGTATGAGACAGTACCTCCGTTGTGGCTTAAGCAATGCATTGCATTTAGTGATGGGTGGGGATATCCCGGTTCTTCTATTACACAGGTTTCAGAAGCGTCTTTTTTCGGGGCAAATTGGGTTGTCGCAGCAGAAGATATGATTCGGATCGGAGGTTTTTCCCATCGGCTAGGCCCGTTGGGGTTTGCTAAGGGGGAAGAAACAGAGGTGCAACGGTTGTTGATTGCTGCGGGAGTAAAAGCTTACTATGTACCTGCTGCGCATATTTGGCATTATGTCCCACGGCACATGTGTACAGAACAATTTTTGTTATATGAAGGGTATCGGGATGCATTTTCTTCCAGCCTTTTTCATCGTTGTTCTCCGAAGAAAGATTTTGAAAGTGTGCTGCGTGATGTCTTCTTGATGATGAAGTTTCTTTTGTTTTGCGGGTGGTATCTGACACGGCGAGATCGAGCAAAGGTTTTTTTGAACCGGTATGGAATATACCGCAGGTGGGGTGATTTACGAGGAAGACTGCTGTCTTATTGCGGTATCTTGAGGAGGCCTGCGAGTGCAGGTGTATTATGAATGATATGAGTTTTCTTAGTATCGATGAAACAAAGTGTTCCGGCGATGGCAGGTGTGTTGATGTTTGTCCGAACAAGGTGCTTGAGATAAATGATAAAAGCCATCTTCCGCAGGTTGCCGGGGATGGGCAGGAACGTTGTATTCAATGCGGTCATTGTGTAGCTGTTTGTCCGCGCGGAGCGCTTTCTCTTGCATGTATGCGTCCGGAAGATTGTCAGCGTCTTAATCCTGATTGGCGCATCAGTCCGGATCATATTGAACAGTTGTTGAAAGGCCGCAGATCCATTCGTTGCTACAAAGATCAGCCGGTGGAACAGGAGACGCTTGAAAAGGTGATTGATATCGCCCGTTATGCGCCCAGCGGTATTAACAGGCAGCCGGTATGTTGGGCGCTTATTAATAGTAAGGAAAAAGTTCATCAGGTTGCCGAACTTGTGGTTGCCTGGATGCGTCGTTTGATTGCTGCCGGTTCTCCGCTTGTGGCATCATTTCATATGGATAATCTTGTTGCTGCCTGGGAGAGGAATGACGATAGGATTTGCCGGGGAGCGCCAAGTATTGTTGTGGTGTATGGGCCGAAAGAAGACGTTTTGGCACCGCCCGCATGCACGATTGCGCTTACCTATTTTGAACTTGCCGCGACTTCATTCGGATTGGGCACATGCTGGGGCGGATATGTACATATGGCGCTTAATAACTTTGAGGATGCACGTACGTTCTTTGGGTTTTCCGGCAGGGTGCGTTGTTATGGCGCGATGATGGTTGGATATCCCAAACCGCAGTACTTTCGTATCCCCGCCCGCAATAAGCCGCATATAAAGCGGATATAGCCTTTGATCGCGCTTTTTAGCGCCGGTTCATTCTAAAATTAATGAGCCCTCCGGCGGCTTGTAGATAGCGCCGTATATCGGAGAAAGAATGTATTTCCAGGAGACGTTTTGCAACAAAGCGCGGCCGGAAATAAAAACTTCGATATGCCCGGCGTACCCAGATGTCGGCGTGCGGAACCAAATAGGGGAGTCTATCGGACCGTTTGCCTAAAACAAAATCTCGCCAATAATTATCGTCAATAAGTCCGGCTGTCTTTGCCAATTCGAAGAGATGGGTTTTTGGATACGGCGTTGCTACGGTAAACATTGCCAGGTCCGGGTTTAAGGCACGGGCGTATGCAATGGTCTCTTTGATCGTTTGCGCAGTTTCATGGAAATAGCCGATTATGAAATATGCGAATGTTTCAATCCCGGTTTTTTTCGTCCAGGTAAATACGTCATGAACCCGCGTAAGATCAATGGACTTGTGCATGCTTTTCAGAATATCCCCGTTCCCTGATTCGACGCCATACCGCAACCTTTTGCAGCCGGCTCGGTGCATTAATCGTAAAAGTTCCGTATCCACGCAATCAACCCGGGTAGGCGATTCCCATCGTACCGGCAAGCGTCTGCGTATTATTTCTTCGCATATCAATACCATGTTCTCGCGGTCCAGAGTGATCGTATCATCATAAAACAGTATTTCTTTAACCCCGTGGTGTTGCATGATGAATTCCATCTCATCGACAACGTTTTTAGGATTTCGCGTCCTGTGTTTTTTATCCTGAGGGCCTTTCATGCAAAAGCCGCATTGAAAAGGGCAGCCGCGTGTAGCGATCATGGTTGCAGCAGGAGTATCCGTGATAATCGTGGAATAATGATGTGTTGATATAAGATGTCGTGCCGGCACCGGAAGGTGATTGAGGTCATCGATAAAAGCTTCGCCGTATGCATGTATCCGGCCGTTTTCTTTCAGGACGAGCCCCGGGATGCCTTCGAGAGGCTGGTTTTGTTCTATGGCACGCGTCAGGGCGAGCATGGAATATTCCCCTTCGCCGATTATTCCGTAATCCACGCAGTCATATCCAACTATCTCTTCAGGATAGACCGTAAGCAAAGGCCCCCCCATGACTACTCGTGCGCCGCATTCTTTTGCTATGCGCGCAGCTTCAATGGCTCCGTGTACGTTGGAAATCATGGAGGTAATTCCGACGATATCGGGGGCTTCCTGCATGAGTATTGTGCGAAGCTGTCCGGCATATATGCCAAGCGCTACTGCGTCGATGAGCTGAACGGTATACCCTGCTTGTTCCAAAACGGCGGCAATATATAAAAGTCCGAGAGGAGGGACAATACCCCGTATACGATTCAGGCTTTCGGGCAGACGCGAATTTACGTCGTTGGTGTCATGGTATCGGATCAGGATTATTTTCATGGAAGGAACCGGAAAATATCACGCATTTTTTTTCTCACAATCATCCGGAGCATCGTGAGTGCCGTTTGCATGCTTGCACGCATGCTTTTGGAGAATTTTGATTCACCGCCAACCCTGCCTGTGTACGTAACCGGAATTTCGATAACCCGTTTATTGTGGCGCATCGCTTCAATGATCATCTCGGGTGAAAAATCAGGACCTGTTGAGACAAGGTGGTCGCGAATCTCGCGGTAAGAAGATCTCCATATCCCCCGATAGGTGCATCCGACATCGGTCAAACGAGGCTGATTTTTGATAAGCCAGAGGAGTTCAATCAATTTCGCAACACAAACGTTCCCCCAACGCAGCAAAAAGCTCATGTTTGCTGCTTGCTCGATCATTTGTTTTGTGGTACGCGTACCCAGGACCATATCAGCGTCCTTTAAATATTCCAATATCTTGCCCAGGTCCCGCGCCAAGAACGAGCCGTCTGCTTCTACTAAAATGAGGATATCGCCGCTTGCATTATCCATCCCGTATTTTAAGGCGTCACCGTACCCTTTGAATGAACCGGTTAGAACCCGGGCGCCTTTTTGCGCGGCTATTGTTGCCGATGCGTCTTCCGAGGTATTGTTCACGACGATGATTTCATCAACCCGCTCTTTGAATTCATCGATAACATGCCCGATTGACGCGGCTTCGTTGTAACAGGGCATAATGAGGCTTATCTTTTTTTGTTTGAATTCGAGGGCCCTGAGTATGTATTGTGCTGTATTGTAATCATCAATAGAATTTACGTTTACATATGTTCCGGTAAGCATGAACGGGAGGACATTCTTTTCAGTTTTTGCCAGCTGGTTAATAACATCGGTAAGTTCGACCCGGTTAGTTTTTAAAGACGGCGGAGTAGCCGCGATATGACGGAAGAAGGTTTTTTTAAAAAGGTATGTTCCGCATCCTAACCAGGTATTATTGGTATGCGCAGGTTTTTCTTCGAGGTCTGCAATTACACCATCCGCGAGTGTGACCGAATAGTTTTTTTTAATGAGGGAGGAAGAGGTTTCTTCTTTGATCGCGCAAACCGCTGAAAAGTCGGCGTTCAGAAAGTCGCGTATTGAGGCGTGATTTGTCTGATGGTAGAATTCATCTCCTAAGATTACGCACACGGTATCTTCCACGTACGGCGCTATCTCCTGAAGCCCTATGGCAAGTCCTTTATCAACGGCTGGGACAACAAGATAGGAGAGGTGTACCCCTAGTTTTTCCCCATTTCCCAGGTGCTTGAGAAATTGGTCCTTTTTTTCACCTATCAAGATATAAATGTGGTTTATCTGGAGGTCGTCCCGCATTATTGCGATATTCCGGGCAATCAGCGATATCCCGCCTACTTCCAAAAGGGTTTTATGGGTGCGCAGCGTGTTTGGATGTAATCGTATGCCTTTACCTGCCGCGGGAATAACTCCGATAAGGGGAGATTTCATGCAATGGGATATCCTCTGCTGAAAATATGATCGGCCATTGTGAGGCCGACATGGTGGTATGGTCTTGGCGCGATCATCTGTAATTATACTCTCCGGAGTTGTATCTTCAACAAATTTTAAAGCTAAATCTTTTTTAAAGCCCATTTTCGTACTATAATACTATCGTAAGAGATCAATAACCCTCCGTGTGAGAAAATAGTGAGGATACAAGGAGATCAGGTTTGTTCCAGAAAAGCAATTCGTATCCGCAGCAAAAAAGTATATACGGAGTATTGCATGCGTGGATAATAGCGACGGTTTTTGTGTTTTTCTCGTTGTATTTTCTTTCCGTTGCGATGACTATCCTTTCTCCGATCATTATCTCTACGTATGACGGTGATCTGGCTATTACTGAAATGGACGTCATCAATGCGATGCACGGCCACCTTTTGCTCGGTCCTTATTCAAGGGTAGGGTTTCATCATCCGGGCCCATTATTTTCGTATCTAACGGTTCCCCTCTATTCGTTGCTCGGTGTTACCGGAATTCTTATAACCGCTTTATGCATTCATTTTATATCGGTCGTAACAATCTTGGTTTGTTCTTTGCGCGCAGCAGGAAAGAAATTCTTTTTATGTAATGCCTTGTTTATTGCGCTTTTATTGTATTCCAAGCCGCAGGGTTTTTTCCTGAGTTATTGGTGCCCGTTTGTTACTGTATTGGCTTTCGGTGCGTTCGTATTCGTATGCCTTCAGCTCTCACGAGGCTCTCTGCGAGCTCTTCCGTACATCGTTATCGCCGGTTCGTTTCTCTGCCAGGAACATGTGTTGTATGTCCCGGTTGTTGCGATTTGTTTTTTCCTCTGCGCATGGATCTATTGTGCGTATAATTCCGGGGAGCTTAGAAAACAAAAATTGGTGTTTTATGCCAGTGCGTCCCTGGCATTCGTATTGTGGCTGCCGGTGCTATACCAACAATTCTTTTTCCACGACGGTAATATTTCAAAAATAGTACAGTATTTTATGTCCGCGCCTTTCATGCATCCTCCGGTGAAGGAAATTATCCGGGTCGTTTTCATGAGTATCGCTCTCATCCCCCAGGCTTTTTGGCACTTCTTAGGGAACCCTGTTGTTTCTTTTACGATTGTCGGCTTTGACCACTTATCGTTAGCCCCCAATATTTTTATCACAGTTGGCTTCATACAATGTGTTGCGGCTGCCCTTGGCTTTATTATTTTTCGACGCCATACCGACCGCTATGTTGCCAGCATCGGTATTCTCTTGGCGGCGTTATTGGGCATTGCGCTGGTATCGTTATATAATATCCGCGAGCCTTTTATCCGGCATTATCTGGTTACATGGATTTCTATTTTGAGCCTTTTGAGCTTATCGTGTCTTGCGCTTTTCTTTTTTTTAATACCGTTTGCCCGGCTGTTGCCCGTGCATCTCAGACGCTCTGCAGCGGTGCGTTTGCCTGCCTTGAAGGTATTAGGAGGCGTGCTCGTTTTGGCGTTGCTATGCGCTGTTTTAATACAAAGTATGCCTCCGTTTTATTGGCTTAATAAACAAACTATGGGTAAAAAGGTAACCGTCACCAATCCGTTGTGCGAAACGGTTTATCAATTCCTGGCGGCGCGGAAAGAAAAGCCGCTCATTTTTGTCGATGGTTCAGCCTGGGTCACCGCGGCCGAGATCGTTTCTTATGTGCATCGAAAAAACGTGCCCTTTTATATTAATAATGAAATGCTTTCTGTGTTTGGGAGTCAATTTAAGAAAAGCGGAGGGGAACCTGTTGATACCATGTATATTACGAATTGCGAACAACCATTGCAAAACGGTTTGGAGTTGATTGTAATGAGCGACAAGGGGTTGGATGGGGAGCTCAAACCGATAAAAATCTATGCGTATTATGTCCGGAAAGGGATACGGTCTCAATTTAATTTCGATACTAGACATATTGAATTCCCATGAGAACTGATGCAATGAAAAACACCAAGTTTTTTTTGAGCCTTGTGTTTGTCATTACGCTGGTAACATCAGTGTATGCGTATTCCCTGTTCGATAAGGTCGTGTATAAAGAGGTTTATCTGCGTGCGGCAAATACGACCGTTTTGGTCAATCGCGTAACCAGCGAAGTTAAATATGTTTTGCGGTACAACGGGAAAGTGATAGAGCTTAAAGGTCCATCGAAGAAACGGTTTCAGGTGATGTATAACCTCCAGGCGAAATCCGGATAGATCTAATTTTTGCGCAGGAGGTCCTGTAAGCATACGGTGCTATACGAATCGTCTGCCTCTTGACAGGCGATTTTTTTGTGTTATATTCCCAGTATATGCTTAATGTTCTTTCAGGTGTTTTCCTGAAAGGATAGCGGGGGACCCAAGAGTTGATCAGAAGCTGATCTTGGGGCGAATATCGCCTGATATCTGCGATTAGGGTTACTCAACCCGAGCCCGACAGTTAACCTCGTCAGCCCATGCCGTCGAAAGCGGCACACCGGCGTACTATTTATATGAGCGCCGTGTGTTTGAGAGAACACACCAGAGAATGCGTTCTCTGGTTTTTTGTTGTAGAAAGCAATGCGCCGGCCTATCCGATTGGGCCGGGTGTATTGAGGAGATATGATGGGAAACGGATCGTGGTTTAATACAATTAAAAACGTTTTTATGGGCGGGCCGCGCAATGTCCATGATAAGACGATTTTTCATCGTTTGTCGCTCATTGCTTTTTTTGCGTGGATCGGGCTTGGGGCTGATGGTTTATCATCATCATGCTATGGTCCGCAGGAAGCATTTTTAGCGCTTAACGGCCATACCTATCTAAGTTTATTTGTGGCACTTGGTACGGTTTTGACTATTTTTGTTATTAGCGCAAGTTATTCGCAGATCGTAGAACTTTTCCCTGCCGGCGGCGGCGGATATCTTGTTGCCAGCAAATTATTGTCTCCGACATTGGGGATGATATCCGGTTGTGCTCTTTTGATCGACTATGTCCTGACCATCGCGGTTTCTGTTTCAAGCGGCGCGGACGCGTTATTCAGCTTTTTGCCGGCACCCTGGTATGGCTATAAATTAGGATTTTCGATTGCGGTTGTTCTGATACTTATGTATTTAAATATGCGCGGCGTTAAAGAATCCGTTGTGCCTTTGATGCCCATTTTTCTGACGTTTATAGCGACACACGTTTTTATAATTATGTATGCGATCGCCCGCCATGTGCCAAATCTTCCTGATCTAACCGCATCGACTATTTCTGATACGCATGCAACGATGTCGCAAGTAGGGTTTTGGGGATTACTCTTTTTGATATTGAAAGCATATAGCATGGGCGCCGGCACTTTTACCGGTATCGAAGCGGTTAGTAATGGGACACCTGTTTTACGGGAGCCAAAGGTGCAAACAGCAAAACGCACAATGCATTATATGGCAATTTCCCTTTCTTTCATGGTTTTGGGATTAATGATCGCGTATTTGTTGTATAGCGTTAAAGCGCAACCCGGTAAGACCTTAAATGCCATACTTTTTGAACAGGTGGCAGGTGGCTGGAGTGGAGGAAAAATATTTATACTGATTGCGCTTATATCCGAAGCAACCCTGCTTTTTGTTGCAGCCCAAACAGGGTTTTTAGACGGGCCGCGAGTTCTGGCGAATATGGCTACCGATCGTTGGTTTCCCACCAGATTTTCCAGTTTAAGCGATCGTTTGGTAACGCAAAAGGGAATCCTTATCATGGCCGGGTTATCCGCTGTCTTAATCATGGTAACGCGCGCATCCGTTCAATTTCTGGTAGTTTTATACAGTATTAACGTGTTTATTACCTTTGTACTTTCACAGGCCGGTATGGTGCGCCATTGGTGGGATAACCGCGGGAGAGTGAAAAAATGGGCGCATAAACTTTTGGTTAATGGTATCGGTCTTTTGTTGTGTTTGTTTATCCTTATTTCAATGATCGTTATGAAATTTAACGAGGGCGGCTGGATCACGATGTTCATTACGGCAGCGCTTGTGGTTGTCGCGCTTTTTACCAAGAAGCATTATAATACGATTGGCCGGAAATTACGACGGCTTGATGATTTGGTGATTGCAGCTCAGTTGCAGGAAACCGTCCATTCAAAAAACGGAGGACCGCCACAGCTGGATAAGAAAGCTAAAACAGCCGTTCTGTTAGTAAATGGGTTCAACGGGCTCGGTTTGCATACGTTGTTTGGTGTTATCCGCCTGTTTGGGGATACGTTCAGGAATTTTATCTTTCTTGAGGTGGGGATGGTTGATGCGGGGAATTTTAAGGGTGCAGAAGAGATGGGGCGTTTAAAAGAGCACGTGCATGATGATGTCGCAAAATATGTCAGTTTTATGAATAGGCAAGGATACTATGCTGAAGGGGTCCCTGCTATCGGAGTTGATCTTATAGATCAGGTTGAAGAGATAACCCCTTCGATTATTCAGCGTTTTCCGAATGCGGTATTTTTCGGAGGCCAGCTTTTATTTGAAAAAGATTCAATGATGGCGCCGCTCTTCCATAACTATGCGGTTTTTTCCATTCAAAAGAAACTTTACCGGCAGGGGATACCGTTTGTAATCTTGCCGATAAGAGTTTGAACAGCGCAATAAATTAATTGAGTGAAATCCCGCAAAGCGGGATTGAGCACTTTGTAATAAGATACAATTGGACAATACCCCTTAAAACAAATTGAGTGAAATCCCGCAAGGCGGGATTGAGCACGTATTCTGCCTTATCAAGCGCCTGCGCAGGAAGTAAACTCCAACGAATACATAAATTTACGGACTAGATTGAGCGATATCTTCACGTGAAATTGTCAACGGTATGTTTATATCGCGAATAATTGTTTATAATACGCAACATTTCTCAAGGATAATTAAATCCTGATTTTTTTGTGTTGAGATTTAAGAATGGATGACATAAGAGCTTACATAATAAAAGCCATGATTTGGTGTATTGGCATGAAAAATGCTTAAACTATAGTGTAAGCATTTAATAAAACTTTACTATTCATACATTCTTATTACTTCTATAAATACGTGAAAACCACCCTTGACCCTTTGCATATAGTACTGCAGGGGGTTATTTTTTTATTATCAAAGAAAACGATTATAAATTTATTCTAAGGAAAGGAATGCATGGGTATACATAGCTGTTTGTTTTACGAGACAAAAAAGGATTTGTATGAAATTATTGTTCCGTATTTTGAAGAGGGGTTCCGGAAGAACGAATTTTGTATCTGGATTATCGCGGAGCCGCTGGGTATTCTTGACATATACCAGTATGCTCCTGCCAAGGCGGTGCTTTTTCAACAACAGGTTGCCGATGGGAAATTGAAGGTTATGTCCGCCCATGATTGGTATCTTGATGACGGCAGGCTGCGCACGGATAAAATACTTTCAAAGTGGAAAGTCCTTACTGATCCGCTATCCCCCCAGAAATTTTCCGGTATTCGCGCAAGCGGAGATATGGCTTGGTTGGATATGAGGAATTGGGAGGAGTGTTTTGAGTTTGAACATTCTGTTGATGAGTTTATCAAGAAAAAAGATATTACTGCGTTGTGCACGTATCCGTCGCTTAAATTCAAAGAAGCGGAGACTTTTTTGTTAAGTACGTGTCACAGTATAGCGACAAAAAATAAAAACGGTTTTTTAGAGTACGTTTTGTACGGGTCTAAATAAATACAGGTTTGAGGAGCGATCCGGATAATCCCTGTTGCCGAAGCAAGACGTTAGGCCGGCAATTTTTGCGGAGAAAGTCAATGCAGGGTTCGGCTGCAGAGGGTTTATTTAGTACCTGCCTTCTGGTACCGTACCCGGTGTTGTGCCGGAAATTCGCACGTGGTTATTTTCGAGTTTTCCCGCTTCCACGCCGTTGCGATAGAAGGTAATGACAAAATCATCGCGTTCGAGTGTCGGCAGATAATTTTTTACCTTTTCAATCGTAAAAACGATAATTTTTTCAAACTGGTTCTCCTTTTCCGATGTGGAAAAGAGATTGAATACTTTGTTAGGGATATCGTAATTTACAATAACGCGGTTCTTTTCGGTATTAATTGATCGCAGCGAAGGATTGAGCTTCCATTTATCAAGCTCCGGGCTGTTGTTGTGAAGAGCGATGCCGTTTTCTATATCAATTTGTGCGCGTAAGACCCCCCAGTCGAGATTGGTGATGTCTTTTTTTGCAGAGAGTTCTTTAGAGACTTCAGCCAAGCCCTGATATCCCCCCGCGTAGAATATGATAAGCGCGCTCAGTACGATACTCACGCCTGCTCGTTTCATAGCTCCTCCTTTTTAGGGTATTATAGCATACCCTAAAAAAAAATGTATTCAAAAGGAGTATCTCGTGTACAATAATACTATGCTCAACAAGCCTCAAAAGATCGCTCTTCTTATCATGGTAGCGCTTATTGGCGTCGAACTTGCTGCGTTGATGTCGCTTGTTTATTTTACGAAACTCCCTTTTTTCTTCCTTATCTTGGCGGTCATTATTAAACTTTTTTCATTTTTCTTGCTTGGTGCTGTGGCCCTTTTTGTTATTCTTACAATGATGGGTATCAAACCGAAGTTTACCATTGAATGGTGGCGGCAGCATATGCGCGAATTGGCACATTTTTTCGGTACCTCTGTTTTAGCAACATCGATGACCATAGCCGGATGTGTTGTGATGGGCGTCGGCATTGTTTTTCTTTTGCGCACGATCTACTTAAAAACAACGCTGGGCCATGGTATTGAGAGGGCCAGTATCTGGATTGCGCAACAGTTTTATTGAGTTCTCCTGCCTTGACTGGCAGTGAAGGAGTGTTATACTGACCTGTATGAAAGATGCATCATTGCGAATCTTGATCCTTGAGGACAATCCTGATGATGTTGCACTTATCAGGATTGAACTGCAAAAAGCATCGATTGATTTTGTTGACCGCTGCGTACAGACACGAGAAGATTTTTTGAGGCAGCTCAATGAATTCAAACCCGATCTTATCCTTGCCGATTATACGCTTCCCGATTTTAACGGTATCGCCGCATTAGTATTAGCCAAGACATACTCTCCCGATACCCCGTTTATTTTTGTTACCGGTTCCATGAACGAAGAGACCGCGGTTGATTGCCTGAAGTCAGGCGCGTCCGATTATGTTATTAAGGAGCATTTGGTTAAACTTCCCTCGGCGATTGACCATGCCCTTCACCAGCGCGATATTGTCAGGGAAAGAGAAAAAATCCTTGTCGCACTTCGCGAAAGCCGGCGCATGCTTTCGACCTTAATGAGCAACCTTCCCGGTATGGCATATCGTTGTAAGAACGATCCTGACTGGACTATGGAATTTGTCAGCGAAGGATGTTTTGAGCTGACCGGTTATAACCCGGCAGACTTGATAGGCAATACAAAGGTTGCCTATGCCAAGCTCATCCATCCTGATGACCGTCCGCATATATGGGATGCTGTGCAGATTGCTTTGCAGGCAGGCAAGAGTTTTACGCTTACCTATCGGATTATTTCTGCTGCGGGTGTTGAGCGCTGGGTATGGGAGCAGGGCAGAGGCGTTTTTTCCCAGACAGGCGAATTAATGGCTATTGAAGGTTTTGTCCTTGATATTACCGACCGGAAACATTCTGAAGAACAATTGGAAATATTAACCCGGGATATTATTCAGACGAATAAACGTTTGAAACAACTTGCTTTGCGTGATCAGCAGACCGGGCTTTTTAATCATCGCTATTTGACTGAAGTTATTGAGGGTGAATTTGACCGGGCGCGTCGCTATGGAAATCCGTTATCGGCGATTATGATGGATATCGATTACTTTAAATCTATCAATGATGTATACGGACATCTTTTCGGCGATCTTGTCCTTACCCAGTTTGCATCGCAATTGAAACGTCTGGTACGACAGTATGATATTGTTATCCGCTATGGCGGAGAAGAATTTCTTATCATTTCCCCCGGCATTGACCGGGAACATGCAATAATTTTAGCGCGGCGCCTCCAGGATGCCGTTAATCCGTATAACTTCGGCAATAAAAAACATTCTGTTAAATTGAAATTGAGCATTGGTGTCGCTAGTTTTCCCGAAGATAAAATCGGTCGCGGGATGGAATTGATTGAATTTACCGAGCGGGTCTTAGGCCGGGTAAAAGAAAGCGGGGGGAACCGCGTATTTTCCTCTCTTGATGTTAAAAGAGAACGGCCCGAAGAGATCAAGGCAAATGTGAGCGATAATGTCGTTAATTTACGCGAGAAGATAGAAAAACTTAATAAGCGTGCTAACCGTAATCTTGCCGAAGCTATTTTTGCCTTTGCCCGAACCATTGAATTGAAAGACCATTATACCGGAACGCACGTTGAACAGACCGTGCATATAGCGACGGAATTGGCAAAAGCGCTCAATATCCCTAAATATGAAACAGAGCTCATTCGGCAGGCTTCCATGTTGCATGATTTTGGCAAGATCGGCGTTCCCGAGAAAATCTTGCTTAAAAAAGGTAAACTTACCCCGCAGGAATATGCTGAAATTAAAAAGCATCCCAAGATTGCCGCCGATATATTGCGTCCGATTCATATCTTCCACGCGCTTATTCCGATTATCGTTGCGCATCATGAGCGGTGGGATGGAAAAGGGTATCCGGATGGTTTGAAGGGGGAAGAGATTCCGCTGGGCGCCCGCATTGTCGCTATTGCCGATGTCTATCAGGCGCTTATTTCCCGTCGTCCGTATCATAAAGCTTATTCGAAAGCCAAGGCTACGGAGATTATCAGGGAAGGCCGTGGTACTCAATTTGATCCCCATATCGTTGACGTGTTTCTTAAAATCCTCGCAGCAAAAAAACTGTAAATTGTCTCTAGCTGGTAGCCGATGGCTCATAGGCTGTGTTCCGCCAGAGGCGGACTCGTAGTTCTATTTTTTCTCCGAGCTATGAGCTACGACCTTATCCAGCCGTTTCTAACGGAATTGAACCTCTAACCTACCAGCTCCGAGCTATGAGCTAGCCAGTTATTTTGGTTGCGAAAAGGCGCTTTTTTGCTATAATTAATATCTCACAAGTTTTCGGAGGTTTTCATGATAGACCGTTATACACTCCCTCGTATGGGGGCAATTTGGCAGGATCAATTCAAGTTTCAGACGATGCTTGCTATCGAGCTGTATGCTTTGGAAGCATATGCCCGCCAGAAAAAAGTCCCGCTTGCCGCGGTTAATCGTATTAAAAAGAAGGCTACGTTTGACATTGCCAGAATTCGCGTTATTGAAGAAAAAACACAGCATGATATCGTTGCATTTGTGACGAATGTTTCTCAGTATATCGGGCCTGATGCCCAGTATTTGCATATCGGGTTAACTTCGTCCGACCTCTTGGATACTACCCTTGGGGTTCAACTCAAAGCCGCAGCAGATATTATCCTTGAAGATCTTGAGCGTTTGAAGGCTGCGCTCGCTCGGCGCGCCTGCCAATGCAAAGATATGGTTTGTATCGGCAGAACCCACGGGATCCACGCTGAGCCGACAACATTTGGTTTAAAACTCGCGCTGTGGTTTGATGAAACACGCCGCAGTATTGAGCGTATGAAACAGGCGCGCGATGCTGTATCCGTGGGAAAGATTTCCGGGGCTGTCGGCACATATGCTAACGTCGGGCCGGAAGTCGAAGCCTATATTTGTAAAAAACTGGGATTACGCCCTGCGCCTATCTCGACGCAGATTATCCAGCGTGATGTCTATGCGCATTATATGACTTCGTTGGCAGTTACTGCCGCTACCCTTGAACAGTTTGCGACTGAGATCAGGCATTTACAAAAAACTGAAGTATTAGAAGCGGAAGAACCGTTTGGCAAAGGTCAAAAAGGTTCTTCGGCTATGCCGCATAAACGTAATCCGGTTATCTGCGAACGTATTTGCGGTTTAGCGCGTGTTATCAGGGGCAATGCCCTGGTAGCGCTGGAAAATGTGGCGCTTTGGCATGAGCGGGATATAAGTCATTCATCGGCCGAAAGGATTATTCTGCCTGATTCAACAATGGCGCTTGATTATATGCTTCACAAAATGATTCAGGTGATTGAGGGACTGACAGTATATCCTGAAAATATGCTTAAAAATCTGGTTAAGACCCAAGGGCTGCTTTTTTCGCAGCGGGTACTTTTGAATCTTATGGATAGAGGTTTGCCGCGTATGAAAGCGTATGATCTGGTGCAGCGGGCAGCCATGAGAACCTGGCGCGAAGGTATTGATTTCAAAACACTTTTACTCCAGGATAAGGAAGTGGCGAAGTTGATCTCCGTTTCTGAAATGGAGAAGATTTTCAGCCTTGAGTATTACCTGCGGAATGTGGATAAAATTTTTAAAAAAGTAGGGTTGTAACCGCTTCAATAGGGAGAAACGCATGCCATTTTTAATTCTTTTGATTATAGGTTTAATATTCGGAGCTGTTTTGGCAAGTGCGTTGCGTGAAAATTCCAAGGTTCCTTTGCCTGCGGTTATTGGTGGAATCCTTCTTCTGGTGCTTATACTGAGTACTGTCCGTATTGTGCCTGCCGGTTACGTGGGTATCGTTGACACGTTTGGGCATGTTTCTGATAAGGCATTACCGAGCGGTATCCAATTTGTTAATCCGCTTGCCCGGGTGATACCGATGTCAGTTAGAACGCAAGAGTTGATGGAAGATATGCCTGTTCCCTCAAAAGAAGGTTTGACGATTAAATTGGATATCTCGATCCTTTTTAAACTTGATCCTGTGAAGGCAGTTGAGATGTATAAAACAGTCGGCCCGTATTACCAGGATATTGTTGTTGTCCCTCAGTTTCGTGCCGCAGGACGGGGGATTACGGTTGGTCATGATGCCAAGGCATTGTATACTTCTGAACGTGAAATGCTCGCCATGGCGATTTTTGATTCTTTGAAGAGCATGGTGGAGGATCGGGGCATTATACTGGAACGGGTTCTTTTGCGCGGCATGCAACTTCCTCCTACGGTCAGCGGAGCTATTGAGCAGAAATTGAAAGCTGAGCAGGAAGCCGAGCGTATGAAATTTATTTTGCAGCGGGAAACGCAGGAAGCTGAACGTAAACGTGTTGAAGCTGCCGGTATCCGTGATGCGCAGACGATCATTAATCAGAGTTTAACAAGCCAATATCTCCATTATCTCTGGATCAATACCTTAAATCAGAATCCCAATGTTATTTACGTGGCAACAGAAGCAAATATGCCGATGTTTCGAGCGATTAACCCTGATGACGAATTATTAAGGAAAAAGCCGATTACGGCTGTAAAAGAACAGAAATAATCCTTCTGGAAAACGAATGAGCCCTTCGTAAAATTCACTATTCGTATGATTTGGAAAATTGAAGTTACCGATAAACCGGGTATTTTTGATGCGGTAGGCGCCGGCGTTTTGCATGACATCGATGATTTGAATATACACGGTGTCAGTTCCGTGCGTTTCAGCCAGATTTATTTTCTTGAGGGGGCTGTTGATGAAACTGCGGTAAAAAAGATTTGTCAGCAGCTTTTGACTGATCCGGTTACGCAGGAATTCACGATTTCATCAGGGGAGCATACCGCACCAATTATGCACGGCCAGCATGTGGTTGAAGTTGCCCATAATCCCGGGGTCATGGATCCTGTTGAGGCATCGGCACTCAAAGGCATAAACGATTTAGGCATTGATTCCGTTACTTCGGTGAGAACCGCCAAGAAGTTTGTCATACAAGGTGATGTGAGTTCCGTGCAGCTGAAGACCATTTCCGAAAAACTCCTCTATAATAAACTTATCCAACATATTGTAACGAGCCAAACGGCATCTGGGCATACCAGTACGTCTGCTTCCTACCGGTTTTGCCTTACGACTGTTGATCTTCTGCAGGCATCCGATAAAAAACTCGCGCAGCTTAGTTCACGCGGACAGCTTTTTTTGAATGTGAACGAGATGCGGCAAATCAGGAATTATTTCAAGAAGCATAAACGCAACCCCACTGATTGTGAGCTTGAAACGATCGCTCAGACCTGGAGTGAGCATTGTGCGCATAAGACCTTCCGGGGGAAGATCAATTTTTCTGAAAAAGCAAGCTCGCCAAGACTGAAGGTGCGCACCATTGATAATTTATTAAAATCAACGATTGCAAAAGCCACAAAAGAGCTTAAGAAACCCTGGTGTGTTTCTGTTTTTAAGGATAATGCCGGTGTCATCCGATTTGACGAACATACTAATATTTGTTTTAAAGTTGAGACGCACAACCATCCTTCGGCGTTGGAACCATTCGGCGGGGCCAATACCGGTTTGGGCGGCGTTATCCGCGATCCGTTAGGTACCGGATTAGGTGCTAAACCGATATTGAATACCGATGTTTTCTGTTTTGCCCCACCCGATTATCCGTTTGGCAAATTACCGCAAGGCTCATTGCATCCCAAACGTGTGATGAAAGGCGTTGTTGCGGGGGTGCGCGATTACGGTAATAAAATGGGGATCCCCACTGTCAACGGCGCCGTTCTTTTTGACAATGGATTCGTGGGGAATCCGCTTGTGTATTGCGGCACTGTCGGTATCATGCCGAACGATACATCGTTCAAACATGTTCCCGTCGGCGATCTGGTTGTTGTTGTCGGCGGCCGCACCGGCAGAGACGGTATTCATGGCGCGACTTTTTCTTCCGGGGAATTGACGCATGAATCAGAAGTTGTCTCCAGCGGCGCGGTGCAAATCGGTAATCCCATCCAGGAAAAGAAAATGGTTGAGACGATTATTCAGGCGCGCGATAAAGGTTTGTATGACGCGATTACTGATTGCGGCGCCGGCGGTCTTTCGAGTGCCGTTGGCGAGATGGGCGTTGAGTGCGGCGCGCGTGTTGATTTGGATAAAGTCCCTTTAAAATACGCGGGTTTGTCGTATACCGAGATTTGGATTTCAGAATCTCAGGAGCGTATGGTGCTGGCGGTTCCTCCCGCAAAGCTCGCCGCTCTTATTGAAGTTTTTTCGAATGAGAATGTGGAGGCAACCGTTATCGGAGAGTTTACCGATACGAAACGGCTTGAGCTTTATTATAATGGAACTGGCGTCTGCGATTTGGAGATGAAGTTTATGCATGACGGACTTCCGCAGATTGCAAAGACGGCGCGGTATGTGCAGACAAAACATGCTGAGCCGCATTTTGCATCGAGCAAGGATTTAACAAAAACACTGACGGGTTTGTTGTCGAATCTTGATATCTGTTCGAAGGAATGGATTATTCGCCAGTATGACCACGAGGTGCAGGGGGCGTCTGTCTTAAAACCGTTATGCGGTATTCTCAACGACGGGCCGTCAGATGCAGCGGTAGTCCGCCCGCTCTTTGATTCTTCAAAAGGGATTATTGTTTCAAACGGGATTAATTTCAGATTGGGCTTGATCGACCCCTATTGGATGGCGGTTGCTTGTGTTGACGAGGCTCTGCGGCAGATTATCGCTGTCGGCGGTTCGCTTGCTGAAGTTGCGGTGCTGGATAATTTCTGCTGGGGAAATCCCGATAAACCGGATCGCCTGGGCGGTCTGGTGCGTGCCGCGTATGGTTGTTACGACGCCGCCAAAGGATTCCGTGTCCCGTTTATTTCCGGAAAAGACAGCCTCTATAATGAATATTCTGATAAAGGAAAATTGGTTGCTATCCCCGGAACGCTTTTAATCTCTGCCATTGGCGTGATGGACGATGTTTCAAAAGTCGTTTCGATGTATGCCAAGCGGGCGGGGGATCTTATTTATGTAGTCGGCTTGACGCGGGAAGAGCTTGGCGGTTCGCACTATTATCAGGCGCAGGGGTTTATCGGTAACAGTGTCCCGAAGGTTGATTTTGCCAAATCGAAGAAAGTTTTCGATTTACTTTCCAAAACAACACAGGCAGGGCTTGTAGCTTCTCTGCATGATTGTTCGGAAGGCGGTATTGCGGTTGCGGCGTGCGAAATGGCGTTTGCCGGCGGGCTCGGCATGGATTTGTTCGTTTCAGAAATTCCCTATGAATTGTCGTATACGCGCAATGACTTTGTGCTCTTTTCGGAGTCAAACTCGCGTTTTATCGTTGAAGTTGAGCGTAAAAATCAAAAAGAATTTGAAAAGATTCTCACGGGTATCCCGTACGGGCTTATCGGCTGCGTTACTGAAGAAAAGGAATTCGTGGTGCATGGGCTTGACGGCAAGCCGTGTATTAAAGCTAAACTTGCGGATCTCAAAGAAGCGTGGCAAAAACCATTGAGGTGGTAAATGCATGGCTTGAATAAGCTGACATTTAAAAAAGATTTTACCCAGGAAGATACCTGGCGGATGTTCCGGATCATGTCGGAGTTTGTTGACGGTTTTGAAGTGTTGTCGCAGGTCGGTAAGGCGGTTTCGATTTTCGGGTCAGCCCGCTCAACGCCTGATAATAAATATTATGCGTATGCCGAAGAGATCGCATACCTGCTGGCCAAAGCAGGATTTGCTATTATTACCGGCGGCGGTCCGGGTATCATGGAGGCTGGTAATAAGGGAGCTCGGCGGGCAAACGGGCATTCGATCGGTTTGAACATTGAACTTCCTACGGAGCAAAAAGCCAATGAGTTTATCGATACGCCGCTGAATTTTCACTATTTTTTTGTCCGCAAAGTCATGTTTGTAAAATATGCCAAGGCTTTTGTTATTATGCCGGGAGGTTTTGGGACATTCGATGAATTCTTTGAGTCCATTAATCTTATCCAAACGCAGCGTATCCAGCGTTTTCCTGTTGTTGTTTTTGGTTCGGAGTATTGGCAAGGGATGATTGATTGGCTGCGGGGGACAGTCCTTAAAAACGGCTGTGTCAGCAAAGAGGATCTGGAACTTTTTAAGGTTACCGACAAGCCAAAAGAAGTTGTAGCAATAATTAAGAAATTTTACGCTTCCCGCCGGAAATAGGGGAGGTTAAGGAGTTTGTAAACGGATGAAAACACCGAATGTCTGTGTTGTACGGGCCGCGGGTACCAATTGCGATAAAGAAACGGCATTTGCGTTTAGCCTCTGCCAGGCAAATCCCGTGCTTGTTCATATGAACGCGCTGGTTAAAAAAGAAGTGCGTTTGGATGATTTCCAGATTTTGGCGTTTCCCGGAGGGTTCAGTTATGGCGACGATATCGCTTCGGGTAAGATTTTTGCCAATGAGTTGTGCTATAAACTTGCCGATGAAATTGCGCAATTTATCCGCGCCGGGAAATTGATCATCGGTATTTGCAATGGTTTCCAGATCTTGGTCAAAGCGGGTATTCTCCCGGGGTTCAACAATGAATTTATTCAGGAGACAACGTTGACGTTGAATGATTCCGATAAATATGAAGATCGCTGGGTGTATCTTAAGTCGCAAGGTCATAAGGTTACCAAGCCACACGTGCAATGCGTCTGGACAAAAGATTTGCCTGAAATTATTTATCTGCCGGTTGCACATGGGGAAGGGAAATTCATGGCTTCATCCGAGGCGGTTTTAGAGAGGCTGGTAAAAAACGGGCAGGTTGTTTTTCAATATTGCGATGAACGGGGTATTTTGGCAGGATATCCGTATAATCCCAATGGCGCGCAGCGTAATATTGCCGGTATTTGCGATGAGACGGGGCGAGTCTTTGGTCTTATGCCTCACCCCGAACGCCATATGCAGCCAACGCAGCATCCCCGTTGGACGCAGAACAAAGAAAAGCGTCAGGCTGACGGATTGCTTATTTTTCGGAACGGCGTTGAATACGCCAAAACTCATTTCTAAAATAAGAAATTAACCGGCTCTCATACGATGGCCGGCTGGATTACAAAAGATACCGGAGTGACGCCGGTACAGTATCGGAGACGTAGGGATATGGTTTCGGGGATCGGATTACCGAAAGAAAACTTTGTTTAGAGTGTCAGATACGGAAGGAACCTAAGGAGTAACCCATGCGGTATGAAGCGCGAAGCGATGACCATCCCAAAGAATTTTGCGGCCTCTTTGGTATTTATGGGAATAGACAGGCCAGCTGGTTGACGTATCTGGGATTGTATTCTCTCCAACATCGCGGACAGGAAGCATGCGGTATTGTCACGAATAATGCCGGTACCTTGAGCATTCACAAGGAAATGGGGCTTGTCAGTGATGTGTTTACCGGACAGGTTTTAAATTCCTTAAAGGGAGACGCTGCTGTCGGCCATGTGCGGTATTCGACAACCGGCTCAAGTGTATTGAAAAACGCCCAGCCGCTTTTGATTGATCATTCCAAAGGTTCGATATGTATTGCGCATAACGGGAATCTGGTCAATTCGTTTGAGCTGCGTCACTATCTTGAAAAAGTCGGCTCTATTTTTCAGACAACAACGGATTCCGAGATCATTATGCACCTGATGGCAAAAGCGAAATCTTCCAGCACCGAAGAGCGTATTGTGTATGCTTTGAAACGGATCAAGGGGGCGTATTCGCTTTTGATGATGAATAAAGAGTATCTTATCGGCGTGCGGGATCCCATGGGGTTTCGTCCTTTGTGGCTTGGTAAATTAGGCAAAGCCTGGTGTTTTGCTTCTGAAACGTGCGCGTTTGATTTGATCGGTGCTCATACTGTCCGGGAGGTTGAACCGGGAGAAATTGTTTTTGTCGGCAAAAATGGGATTCGTTCTATCCGGCCGAGAGAATTGGTTTCTCATCGGCAGGCGCATTGTGCTTTTGAGCATATTTATTTTGCGCGTCCTGATTCGCTTGTATTCGGGGAGAATGTGCATCTGGTCCGCCGCAAACTTGGCGAGCAGCTCGCCAAAGAATATCCGATACAAGCTGATTTTGTTGTTCCCGTTCCTGATTCCGGATTTTCCGCCGCTATGGGATATGCACAGGCCTCCGGAATTCCCCTTGAAATGGGGATTATCCGCAATCATTATGTCGGGCGTACCTTTATCCAGCCTGTTCAGAATATGCGGGATTTAAGCGCACGGGTAAAATTCAATATCGTGCGTGAAGCTCTCAAAGGTAAACGTATTATTGTTGTTGATGATTCGATTGTGCGAGGCACTACCTCGCGGATCCGTGTGCGTAATTTGCGCAATGCCGGCGTCAAAGAAGTGCACCTGTTGATTTCCTGCCCGCCGCATCGGTTTCCCTGTTTTTACGGGATCGATTTCCACCGCTCGAGTGAACTTATTGCCAATCGATATGAATCTCTTGAGAAGATAAGGCAGTATTTGAATGTTGATAGCCTCGGATATTTGAGTTTGGAAGGGATGCTTGCATGTTTTAAACAGTGCGCCAATTCCTATTGCACGGCCTGTTGGACGGGAAAATATCCGATCAACGCCGGGGAACATCATAGTAAACTTTCACTTGAATTCCGTTGCTGTGGACAGGGGGAAATTCAGAATGTCTAAAATCACCTATAAAAAGGCCGGTGTTGATATTGAATCGATGGACGCTTTTAAACGCCAGATCAAACCTTTGGTGCGTTCGTCATTTCGTCCGGAAGTATTAAAAGATATCGGCGGGTTCGGAAGCTTTTTCCGGCTGCAGAAGAATAATTATAAGGATCCGATCCTTGTTTCTTCTGCCGATGGTGTGGGAACAAAACTTAAAATCGCTGCAGTTGCCAAAAAACATGATACTATCGGGATTGATGCGGTGGCGATGAACGTCAATGATATCCTGTGCGTGGGGGCCGAACCGCTTTTTTTCCTGGATTACGTGGCATTTTCAAAGTTAAGCATGCAGATCCTGCATGATATCGTGCGCGGTGTTAACGAGGGGTGTGTGCAGTCGGGGTGTGCTTTGATCGGTGGTGAGACTGCGCAGATGCCGGGTATGTATAAACCCGGTGAATATGATATCGCGGGTTTTTGCGTGGGGGTCGTTGAGCGCGAGCGCGCCATTGACGGAGCTCGTATTGCCCCCGGAGATATTATTATCGGCCTCTCTTCAAGCGGTATCCATTCAAACGGTTATTCTCTGGTGCGGAAGGTTCTTTCAAACGCCGAGTGTACCCGTATGGCAGATGAGCTGCTTATTCCGACAAGGATTTACGTCAAGCCGGTGCTTGCGCTTTTGCATATTTTTAATGCGGGCCGCGTTCCCCAGATTACAGGTATTGCCCATATAACGGGCGGTGCTTTTTACGATAAGATACGGCGTATTTTACCGGAAACGGTAGACGCCCGCATCAATAAAGCCAGCTGGCAGGTTCCGGCTATCTTTAAACTTATTCAACGTAAGGGTGCCATTGCCGATCGCGAAATATATCACACATTGAATATGGGGATTGGTATGGTTCTTATGGTCAGACCGCAGGTTGCCGACGGGGTTCTTGCCGGTTTGGAGCGGCTGAAAGTTAAGGCCTGGAAAATTGGCGAGATTACAAAAGGCACACAAGAAGTTACGATTGTCTAACAAGGAGGTTCCAGATGGGGATAACTACAATGCTTATTGTTGCCGCGGTCATTTTTTTCCTGGCGGGGATCAAGATTGTCCGTCCGACGCATCGGGCGATCATTGAGCGTTTCGGTAAATATAACCGTTTTGCAAATTATGGTTTTAACTGGGTATTCCCCATTATTGAAAGGATATTCCAGGTTAACGTAACTGAACAGATGGTTGATGCCGAACCACAGGAGATTATTACTTTTGATAACCTCAATGCCAAAGTCGATGCGCAGGTGTATTTTAAGGTGAAACCTGATGAGGATAGCGTTAAGAGTTCGCAATATAATGTTTTTAATTACCAGTATCAGATCGTTAACCTCGCCCGCACAACGTTGCGTAATATTATCGGTACGATGACGCTTAAATCTGCCAATAGCGAACGCGGCAAGATTAATCAGGAATTACATAATACCCTTATGGAAGAAACAGCTCATTGGGGTTTGGAAATTGTGCGTACTGAACTTAAAGAGATCGATCCTCCTAAGGATGTTCAAGAAACCATGAATAAAGTTGTTAAGGCTGAAAACGAAAAAGTCGCGGCAGTTGATTTTGCGACTGCAACTGAAACAGCGGCTGACGGGCAGAAACGCGCGGAAATCAAGAAAGCCGAAGGTATTAAGCAGGCGCGTATTCTTCAGGCTGAAGGCGAGGCAGAAGCGATCAAATTGGTGAATGAAGCTGCTGAACGGTATTTTGTCGGTAATGCGCAGGTCCTTCGTAAGCTTGAAGCGGTAGAGAAGTCAATTCAGAATAACGCGAAAGTTGTTATACCTGCTAATACGGAATTGGTTAATGTGATCGGTGAAATGGCGGG